>Ga0194132_10000370_pt1 | contig 91974 bp, 84 predicted proteins | sample TA2KigOf80mmetaG_FD_148612 | JGI IMG/M metagenome (GOLD analysis project Ga0194132, IMG submission 148612) | Freshwater microbial communities from Lake Tanganyika, Tanzania - TA2015054 Kigoma Offshore 80m | ecosystem: Environmental > Aquatic > Freshwater > Lake | place: Tanzania: Lake... | reverse complement strand
CCGCCAAACGGGAGGGAGACGCTGTTATTGCGTGATGCGCCAGGTCGCATTTGTCCGGTCGATATCCATGCGCAGATCGCATCACCGCCATTCCCAGGTTCAGCAATGGACGGGTATGCGATCAACGCGAAGCCTGCGGCTGATGTTCGTGGCCGCAAATTCACCGTCGCCGGCGAAAGTGCTGCGGGCAAGCCCTGGACGGAAGCGATCGGCGACGATCAATGTATCCGGATTTTCACCGGAGCTGCCATTCCTCCCGGTGTACGCCGGGTCATCCTTCAGGAAGACTGCACGCGGCAGAGTGACGCAATGGGGATCACCGGCGACCCGGATCCGCGCTCCAACATCCGACCAGCGGGGCACGACATTGAAGCTGGTGAGCGGTTAGTGAAAGCGGGCCGGCGACTCACACCGGTCGATATCGGACGCCTCGCCATCGATGGGCGAGCCAGCGTCGAGGTCTATCGGCCACTGCGGGTTGGTGTGTTCTCAACCGGAGACGAGCTGGTTGAACCGGGCACCGACGGCCCACTTCCGTGGGGGTCCATCTATGAATCCAATCGCAAGACTCTGCTTGCACAGCTGGCAACCTTGCCAGTGCATGCCACCGATCTCGGCATCCTTCCGGATTCGGCTGAAGCGACCCGTCAGGCGCTGGCCCGCGCCGCCGCAACCGAGGACTTCATCCTCACTTCCGGCGGTGTGTCTGTGGGTGATCATGATCACGTCAAAGGCGCGGTTGAATCCCTCGGTGCACTTGAATTCTGGAAGCTCAATCTGAAGCCGGGTAAACCGCTCGCTTTCGGGCGCATCCATCAGACCTGGTTCTGCGGCCTGCCCGGCAATCCGGTGTCCGCAATCGTGACCTGGTTGCTCATTGCCCGCCCGGCGATCCTCGCGGCATCCGGCGCTGGAATCGAACCACCACTACGAATTCCGGCCCGACTGATCGAAGCTGTCCAGCACAAGGCGGGCCGGGCCGAGTACCAGCGGGGGACCTTGTCTTTTGATTCGCTGAATGATCTGCCGGCGGTGAGCATCAGAGGCGACCAGAGCTCGAATCGCCTCTCAACCTTTCAGGATGCGAATTGCCTCGTGGAGATTCCCAAGGAGGTCCATGACCTCCCGGTGGGTTCACCGGTTGTGGTCTTGCCGATCAGCGGCATGTGAGCGAAGTGGGTCGCTTCAGGACAACGACCTCAGAACCGCGCCGCGGATGTTATCAACGCTGCCGACGCCGGCGATGGGGTGATACTGCAAACCACCCGAACGGACGCGGGCTTTGTAGAAGTCGACCAACGGACGTGTCTGCGCGTTGTATATCGCAATCCGTTCCCGCACGGTGCTTTCGCGGTCGTCATCGCGCTGTACAAGCGCGTCGCCGGTGATGTCGTCACGACCAGCAACCTTGGGCGGGCTGAATTCAACGTGGTACACGCGACCTGAACCCGGGTGCACTCGGCGTCCGGTGATTCGCCGCACAAGCTCTTCGTCAGGAACCGCAATTTCAACCACTGCATCGATGGCCACTCCGGCCTGCTCCATCGCTTCAGCCTGCGGGATCGTTCGCGGGAAGCCATCAAAGAGGAAACCCGCCTTGCAGTCGGCAGCGGTGATCCGCTCCTTGACCAGTGCGATGATGATCTCGTCCGACACCAGGGCACCGGAGTCCATCACCGCCTTGGCGCTCTTGCCAAGCTCACTTCCGGATTTCACGGCGGCGCGCAGCATGTCGCCCGTGGAGATCTGGGGAATCTGCCAGTGGTCCTTGATGAACTGGGCCTGGGTACCTTTGCCTGCACCCGGTGGTCCGAGAAGGATCAGTCTCATAAATCACTCCGATTGACATCGTTCATTGGAAAAAGAAACCGGTTGCCCGCGATTCTCTGTGCAGCAACACGAGGAGCGTCATACCGGCACCGCACGCAACCCCACCTCCTGCACGCCCACCAGCGGTCGCAGGTTCTCGATCAGCCGGTACACGTCGAGCAGGTCTTGTGTATCGAAGTCCAACGTGATCTCCGCACCATCCGGAGGTAGCACTCGCGCCATCGTGCCGAGCAACGAGATACCATGTGCATCAACCACCCGCGTGACATCCAGCAGAAGTCCGTGCCGGTTCAATGCCTGGATCCCGAGGCGGCGCATGGTAGCCGATCCCATCGATTCACTGGAACGCGAGACTTCGGTTTCGAGTTCGCGAATCCACAGCGCAATCAGCGGTCGCAACGGGGTGTCGCCAGCACCCAGAGCTTCGAACAGATGATCAGAATCCGGCTCGCCGAGTCGGAATGCGAGATCGAACAGCGCCGTCGGAGTCGGCATGGGAATCCGCAGCCGTTCACAGGCCCGGCTCACCGCCGCGAGGCCGGCATCGCGGTTGGCGGCCTGACCACGACCTCTCAGCCACTCGTGAATCTTCGCGCGGGCCCGGTTGGTGCGAGCGTATCCAGCCTCAGGTTCAAGCCAGGACCGATGGGGCTGCGCCTCCTCCCGCGTCAGTATCTCGACACGTCCGCCGCTGTGCAGTCGATGATTCAAAGGCACGTCGCGCCCATCCACACGCGCTCCGACACACCGGTTGCCGATGCCAGTATGGATGCGATATGCAAAATCCAGCGGTGTCGCGCCTGTAGTCAGATCGATGACATGCCCTTTCGGTGTGTGCACGTAGATCCGCTCTTGGCTCAGGCTGCGCCGCAGTTCTTCCGGCAGGCTCATCTTTCCGCCCAATTCTTCGTGCCACTCGACGACGTGTCGGAGCCACTCCATTTTTGTAGCTATTTCCGATTCATCGTCACCGTGTCCCTTGTAGGACCAATGCGCGCAGACACCGAGTTCGGCTTCAGCGTGCATGTCATGGTTGCGAATCTGTATTTCCAGAGTCTTGCCTTCCGGGCCAATGACGGCAGTGTGAATGCTGCGATAACCGTTTTCTTTCGGGGCGGCGATATAGTCATCGAAAGCGCTGGGTATGTGGCGGTATTCGGTGTGTACGATGCCGAGTGCGGAGTAGCAACTCGACAGATCGCTGACAAGTACACGCACAGCCCGCATGTCGTAAACCTGGTCGAGCCCGAGCTGCTTGGACTGCATCTTGCGCCAGATACTGTAGATATGTTTCGCCCGCCCCGTGACCTGCGCTTCGATGCCGTGCGTCGCCAGCAAGGCTTTCAGATCAGTGGCAATACGATTGATCTGCGCCTCGCGCTCCACCCGCTTGCCATCGAGTTGTCTGGCAATGCTCAGATAGACCTCGGGCTCGAGGTAACGCATGGCGAGATCTTCCAGTTCCCACTTGAGATGCCAGATGCCGAGGCGGCCAGCAAGTGGCGCAAACACATGACGGGCTTCCTGCGCGATTCGTGTGCGACGGGAGAGCTCATCGAGTTTCGCGTGACGCAGCGCCACGACCCGCTCGGCGATCTTGATGACCGCAACGCGCGCATCATCGACAAGTGCGATGAGCATGCGGCGAATGTTCTCCACCTGGCTCTCTCGCTCGCTGGTCTGCAGAGCCGCGTCGGAAAAATCTATAAAGTTGGCCGCTGCCATCCGCGTGACACCCTCGACAAGTCGCGCGACCTCTTCACCGAAACGCATTTCTACATCACGGGTGGTGAGCACACTTTCAAAATGAGGGCGGTAGAGCAGCGCTGCGAGAACCGCTTCGTTGTCGATCCTGAGATTGGCGACGAGTTCGGCGAGCGGGAATCCCCGCTCCAGATACTTCTGGCCTTGCGGCAACCCTTCGAGAAACCTGCAGGCATTCATCACCTGCCCGATGGTGAGCCATACGTGTTCTCCACATATGTGTTCGCACCACGCGGCGGTGTCGATCGCGCCTGTGCTGTTGCGGGGCAGCGCCCGGGTTACCTGGACCACGTCGGTATTGTCTCCGCGCCAGGGGACAGAACACCACTGCGCCTGCGTTCAAAAATTCCGAACGATTCAACGTGCGCCGTTCGCGGGAACATGTCGAATACACCGACTTCTTCAAGCTGAAACCCGTGCGCGTTGAGCACCCGCGCATCCGCTGCAAACGTCACCGGGTTGCAGGAGACATAAACCACCCGGCGGATCGCGGATTCGAGCCACAGAAAAAGGTTCGGACCCGCACCCAAGCGTGGTGGATCCAGCAACAGCCCATCGCAGGATGCAGGGATGTCGAGGCTTTCACCGGCAGGGCCATACAGATCCGCAGTCTCGAAACGGGTGAGCGCCGAGAGACCGTTGAAGGCGGCGTTGTGCTCCGCGAGTCGCACGGCCTGATCACCTGCTTCGAGACCACTGACCCGGTGTCCGGCACGGGCCAATGCCAGGGAGAAATTGCCAAGCCCGCAGAACAGGTCGAGCACATCCCCGCAATCCGCCAGTGCAGCAACCGCCGATTGCACCAATGCGCGATTGATCGCTGAATTGACTTGCACAAAGTCGAGAGGGCCGAACTGGAACAACAACCCGAAGTCGGGATTTCCATAACTGAGCACAGGCGAGGCACCCGCGACGTGAACGATGGAATCCGGTCCACCTGGCTGCAGCCAGAGACTAGTTCGAAATTGCTCAGCCAATCCGGAGAACAGCTGCATATCGCCAGCACTGAGCGGTGCGAGGTGACGGAGCACCAGTGCAGTGCTGTCATCACCGGCAGCGACTTCGATTTGCGGTATCTGATCGGGAATGGAACTCGCCGCAATTGCTTCACGCAGCGGTTTGATCAAGGCAGCGAGTCGCGGATCAAGCACCGGACACTCTTGCATATCAACGATACGACCGCTGAAGGCTTCGCGAAACCCGACAAAAACCTGCTCGCCGACCTTACGAATACCCAGTCGGGCCTTGCGCCGGTAACCGAAGAGGGGACTTGTAACAGGGCGTCGAACACGCTGTGGAACAACACCCTCCCGCCGCAGCAGGTCGAGAACCTGCGACTGTTTGAATCTAAGTTCAGATTTCGGCGCGAGATGCTGAAAGTTGCACGCTCCACAACGCGAAAACACGCTGCAGGGTGGCAGGATGCGATCAACGTCTGGCGATTCGATCTTCTGCGCATCCCCATGCAGCACTCCGCGTGCCCGCTTGCGGATGACTCCTGTCGCGCGCTCTCCCGGAAGGCTGTTGCGCAAACGCACCTCCCGCTCCTCGACCCACCCCCGACCTGATCCGTCAAGCGTGAGTTCCACGACTTCGATCGTGACTTCCTGCGGCAGTCGTGAGCTGCGGCTCATGGCGAGGTGGTTCCCAACATCAGGCGGCTGGTCAGAGGCTTGCCACCCAGATGGGGGTCGAGCAACGCCCTGAAGAGCAGCCTTGCAGCGCGGCGCACCGGTCCCTGTAGATACTGGTTGTCATCGATGGCAAGCAGGATCGAACCCGGGTAGTCCCCTCGTGCGTCCGGCAAAAAACCTTCGCCATCTTCCAGCCGATAAGACGCATCGGCATCGATGGCACGCCCATGGAGATCATCGCGGAAGTCGACACCAAAACCCAGCTCACCAAGCAGCTCGCGTTCAAAGCGACGCAGCACCACCGCAAGTGCCACATCCGCAACGATGGCGTCCAGAATCGCCTGCGTCATCTGATAGAGCCGTGGATGGGGATCGTGTTCCTGCAAAAGTCGGGACAGCAATTCGAGCACGTAGAATCCCGCCGCGAGACGATCGCCATGAAGAGCGCGACGCTGGGTCATTTCGATCTGCGTTACCGTGGCGAGGCTGCGGCCTCCCACCCAGGAAACGAGTACGCGATTGAAAGGTTGCAGCTCAGCCAGCCGCTCTGACCCACGCCGATTGCCACGCGCGCCTTTGATACCCTTGCCCACCAGGGAAACCATGCCGTGCGACGCGGTGAAGAAACGGGCGATAACACTGGTTTCGCGATATGCCCGAACGTGCACAACCATCGCATCTTCTCGGAGCACACGCACGAATCAGTTTCCGAAATCACCGAGGCCGAAACGCCGGAGTAGGCGGTCATCGTTGGTCCAGCCGCGACGGACTTTGACCCACAGATTCAGCATCACACGGGTGTCCAGCAGTTGTTCGATGTCACGGCGCGCATCCTGTCCAATGGCCTTCAGCATCTGCCCACCTTCACCGATGACGATGGCTTTCTGCCCGTCTTTTTCAACAAAAACTTCCGCCTGGATCTCGGTCAACCGTTCACCCGGGCGAAACGCCTCCACCACCACCGCGGTCTGATGTGGTAGCTCATCGCCCAGCCGGCGCATGAGTTTTTCTCTGATGATTTCACCGACCAGGTAACGTTCGCTAGCGTCCGTGACCTGGTCTTCGGAAAACACGTGTTCGGCTTCGGGGAGAGAAGCACCAACCCGTTCCCGCAGCAGCTCGATACCATCATTGCGCAACGCAGACAGCGGCAGGATCTCGCGGAAAACTGAGCGGTCACCGAGAGTTTTTTCGCCCAATGCCTTCATGGCGGGCAACAACCGGCTTTTATCCTGCAGCAGATCCACCTTGTTCAGCACGGCGATCGCCGGCACGCCTGCAGTCGCGACATGGTTGATCACGACTTCATCCTCTTCGGTCAGCCGGCTGTGTTCGAAGAGGGCAACGATGAGATCGACATCTGCGAGGATCGACACGGCGCTGCGCACCATGATGTGGTTCAGCTGGCGGGAGCCGGCGGAGTGAATACCCGGCGTATCCACATAGATCGCCTGCACATCACCTCGCGTATCCACACCGAGAAGATTGCGCCTCGTCGTCTGCGGTTTCCGTGAGGTGATGGAGAGCTTCATGCCAAGCAAGTGATTGAGCAGTGTCGATTTGCCGACATTGGGTCGACCGACGATTGCCACATGGCCACATCTAGGCATCGGAGATGGACTCTTGTACCGGCTGAGGCATCCGCTCCGGCTGTAACTGCAGCAACACCTTCAGTGCCGCGTCCTGTTCAGCAGACCGTCGCGACCGCCCTTGCCCCACTGCCGCAATTCCGTCGACGGCGCTGCAACGCACTTCGTAGGTGCGCGCATGCTCCTGTCCATGTGTTGCCACAATCGTATAGATGGGCAATGGCTGCGCGTCTGCCTGGAGATACTCCTGCAGCGTGGTTTTTGCGTCTTTGAGCGACTGTGCATCAAGGGAACCCAGTTCCTCGTGTAAGAGCCGTTCGACCACGGCTTCTACTGCAGCCGGACCTGCATCGAGATAAACGGCCCCAATCACCGCTTCGAGCCCGTCGGCGAGCACTGAACTCCGGCGGTGCACGCCAGATTGAGCAACCGCAGTGCTGAACCGGAGCGCATCACCCAGCGCTATTCTCTGCGCAACACGCGCGAGACTGTCCCGCTTCACGAGTTGCGCCCGCATCAGCGTCAGTTCCGCTTCAGGAGCAGTGGGATAGGCGCGAAACAACAGCGCGCTCACCACGAAGCCCAACACGCTGTCGCCGAGAAATTCGAATCGTTCATTGTGCGGACTACCGGCACTGCGGTGGGTCAAAGCTTGGACAAGCAGTGTCCGATCGCGGAAAGAATAGCCGATCTGCCGTTCGACGCGCTCGAACTCTCGATCCTTCATCGTGACCGAAGGAAGAACACGCGGCACAACCAGGCACTCGCTCCCGGTTGGCGCAGACCCGATTCAGAAGGTCCGGGTTTAATCAAAGTCCAGCAGCACGTAGACATTTCCTGCCAGGTGCTCCCGAATCTCGTAATCGACCCTAACGCTGACAGTTCCCCGCTCCCGCTTGTACTCAACGATCTTTTCCGGTTCGAGGTCGTACAGCGCATTGATCTTGAACCGCTTGCGCAGGGTCTGCATGAGGGCAGGTCTGCCCGCCTTGACCTCATCCGCAGTAAGGTCAGCGATCAGTTCCTTGATCGTCTGGTGATTCATGTAGTGCGGGCCGATCTTCAATCCGAGCGACGCGCCAACACCGATCGCGATGAGCAGGGACATCAAGCCCAGCCTCGACATTCCCTTTATCCGTCGAGACATCATTCATCCTCCTGTAGCCAGCGGTTGCGCTCGAATGTGGGCCAGTGAAGCCCCGGATCCTTGTGCAACCAGACGGCCACTGCCTTGCCGACAATCTGATTCTCGGCGGCAAATCCCCAGATGCGGCTGTCCTCGCTCATGTCGCGATTATCACCCATCATGAAATAGTACCCTTTGGGGACCTCCCACTCGCCCGGACTTTCCAGACTGCCGAGGCGATGGGTCAAGTGCTTTCTGCCACCGATCTCTTCAGTATATTCCCGCGCCGAATAGACCATGCCGGTCGGGACGTGAGTGCGTGTGATATCGCCCACGAATTCATATGGCAACCGCTCCCCGTTGATGTAAAGCGTCTTGTTTACGTAGCGAATCTGATCGCCTGGGAGACCGATGACACGCTTGATGAAATAGCGTGGGTCGTGAGGTGGCACAAAGACCATGACATCGCCACGGGCGGGCTCGCCGATGTCCACGATCTTGGTGCCCAGCACCGGCAACCTGAGTCCGTAGGCGTACTTGTTGACCAGAACGAAGTCGCCGACATCGAGCGTCGGCACCATGGATTCAGATGGAATCTGGTACGGTTCACCGAGAAAACTGCGCAACACCAGGACAAAGAGCAGCACCGGAAAAAACGAGCGCGCGTACTCAACGAGAATCGGCTCCGGGATCGTGTCATCAGCATCCGCATCGTCCGAAGACTGCTGCGGTGCGGCGCGATGTGCAGCCACCCGCCTTGGTTTGAAGAAGAGTGAATCCACGAGCCAGATCGCACCGCAGATCAGCACCGCCCAGGTCAGAACGAAGGGAAGGTCAATGTCCACTTAACTCTGCCCTGCCCTCGTCGTCATCTCACTCTCACCGATCGACCTTGAGCGCGGCCAGAAAGGCATCCTGCGGAATCTCCACACGCCCAAGCTGCTTCATGCGCTTCTTGCCTTCCTTCTGCTTCTCCAGAAGCTTCCGTTTGCGCGTGATATCGCCACCATAACACTTGGCTGTGACGTTCTTACGCAGCGCCTTCACGGTGGTACGGGCGATGATCTGACCGCCGATGGCCGCCTGGATGGCAACATCGAACATCTGGCGCGGAATGAGTTCTTTCATCTTCTCCGTCAGCGAGCGCCCCCGACTCTGGGCATCATCCTTGTACACGATCATGGCAAGCGCATCCACCCGCTCAGCATTTATCATGATATCGAGCCGCACCAGCTTGGCCGGATCGAAACGTTTAAACGAATAGTCGAGCGACGCGAATCCGCGGCTGACAGATTTGAGCTTGTCGAAAAAGTCCATAACCACTTCGTTCATCGGCAACTCATAGTGCAGAGAGACCTGGCCAGCGCTGTACTGCAGGTTCTTCTGTACCCCTCGCCGTTCGATGCACAGCGTGATCACCGCGCCAACATGCTCCTGTGGAACAAGAATGTTGGCCTCCGCAATCGGCTCGCGGATCTCATTGTATTGGGCAGGTAGTTTCGACGGATTGTCGACCAGAATGACCGATCGATCTGTCTTCTCAACCTCGTAAACCACCGTGGGCGCCGTGGTAATCAGATTGAGATCGTATTCCCGCTCAAGACGCTCCTGCACGATCTCCATGTGCAACATGCCGAGAAAGCCGCAGCGGAATCCAAAGCCCAAAGCATCAGAGGATTCCGGCTCATAAAACAACGAAGCATCGTTGAGTCGGAGTTTCTCAAGCGCCTCGCGGAAGGCTTCGAAGTCATCGGATATCACCGGGAACAGCCCCGCGTACACCTGCGGCTTAGCCTTCGCAAATCCTGGCAGCGCCGGGGTATCCGGTTTGCCGTGCGGAATCAGCGTATCGCCGACCGGCGCTCCGCGAATGTCCTTGATGCCGGCGACCACATAGCCCACCTCGCCCGCTGCCAGTGTTTTTCCAGCTTTGCGTTTGGGGGTGAAGCGTCCAATTTCATCCACTTCATAACTGCGACCTATGGACTTGACGGTAAAACGATCGCCTTTAGCAAGCGTGCCTTGCATCACCCGCACCAGCGACACGATGCCGAGATAGTTATCAAACCAGGAGTCGATGATCAGCGCCTGCAATGGCGCCGCGACGTCACCCGGGGGAGGCGGAATGTCCTCAATCAGCCGCTCCAGAAGGTCGCGGACGCCCTCCCCGGTCTTGGCGCTCACCTTGGAGATGTCGGTGACATCGAGTCCGATGATGTCGACGATCTCCTGGGTTACTTTTTCCGGATCAGCCTGCGGCAGATCAATCTTGTTCAGCACCGGCAAGACTTCGAGACCTTGCTCCACCGCGGTGTAACAGTTGGCTACCGACTGTGCTTCGACGCCCTGAGCAGCATCGACAACGAGCAACGCACCTTCACAGGCGGCGAGGCTGCGTGAAACTTCATAGCTGAAATCCACGTGTCCCGGTGTGTCAATGAAGTTCAACTGGTAGGTTCGTCCGTCCCTCGACGTGAACGGCAGCGTGACACTTTGCGCTTTGATGGTAATGCCTCGTTCGCGCTCGAGGTCCATGGAATCCAGAACCTGGTCTTCCATCTCCCGTTCACTGAGCCCGCCACACATCTGGATGAAGCGGTCAGCCAGTGTCGATTTGCCATGGTCGATGTGGGCAATGATCGAAAAATTTCTGATGTGCTCGATTGCGGGCACTGTAATTCCGTGATTGAGCGGGTGTGCGTTAGCGGGCCGAAACTTGACCCACTGGGTTCGAACCTGCCGGCGATCCGGGCTGGATAAAGGGGCACCGGACCGAGCGAGGCGCGGCAGTGTAGCCGAACCTGTTCAAGGAGGCGATTGTGCGGGACACCACGGCAGCCAAGTGAATCGGCGGCCGCCACTGATGGCCCCCTGATCGCAATAGGAATTGTCGTCCATCGGGATCGTGCTCCGGTCAGACCGATCCCGAATGTCGGAAGTCAATAGGCGATCCTGGCGCGCTCAGGGCTCCCAGCTCAGTTGGGAACCCGCAACGCCAGGAACACGGAGCCACCACCCCGCTGCACCAGAACCGGAACCGACTTACCGGCCGGCAGAGCGCTCACGGCACGATCAAAATCGGCGGTAGAGGCAATCACCGCGTTGTTAAGTCGCAGCACGATATCGCCTTCGATGATGCCTGCATTCGCCGACGCCCCGCTGCTTCGTACCACCCGAACACCGTGTTCGATGCCGAGTTGTTCACGCGTGGCCGCGTCCAGTCCCTCGACCGTCAGGCCGATGGTGTTCTGCCGTGACGAACCATCACTATTATTCGTCGTGGTCTCGCCACTTTCATCGGTAAGCTCGCCCACTTTGAGGTTCAGCATCTTGCGCTCGCCGTTACGGACGATATCGAGCCGCGCTTCCGAACCGGCCGCGACTCGGCCCACGTAGTGCGGAAGTTCCGCAGACCGATCGATATCTTTGCCGTTGAACGCGGTGATGATGTCTCCTTCCATCAACCCGCCTTTGGCGGCTGGGCCACTCTCGAGCACCTTCGAAACCAGCGCGCCATGCGGCCGGTCAAGGCCAAACGACTCTGCAAGGTCACGGTTCACTTCCTGGATGACAACACCCAGCCAGCCCCGTGATACACGCCCGGAACTGCGCAGCTGTTGTACAACCTCCATCGCCACATCGATGGGAATCGCGAATGAAACCCCCATGAATCCGCCGGAGTTTGAATAGATCTGCGAATTGATACCGATCACTTCACCGGCGAGATTAAAGAGCGGGCCACCGCTGTTACCAGGGTTGATGGCCACATCAGTCTGGATGAACGGTACGTAATTCTCGTTACGCACAGTCGGCAGACTGCGGCCCTTGGCGCTGACAATGCCGGCGGTTACCGAGTAGTCGAAACCAAACGGCGAGCCAATCGCCAACACCCATTCACCAACCTTGAGCGACTCCGACTTGCCGAGTCTTACCACAGGCAGATTGGTGGCCTTGACCTTGAGCAGGGCAAGATCCGAGCGTTGATCGCTGCCGACAATCTCAGCATCCAGCTCACGCCGGTCAGAGAGTCTTACCTTCACCGTATCCGCCTGATCAACGACATGGAAATTGGTAAGGATGTAGCCATCCTTGCTGATGATGAATCCCGAGCCGAGGGAACGGGGCTCACGTGCATCAGGACGCGGGAATTGGTCCGGCGGGAAGAAACGGCGGAAAAATTCTTCTGCTTCCCGATCGCGAGAACCCCTGCCAGGTGGGTCCTGCTGATCTCGCTCCGATGAGATGTTCACCACCGCCGGTGAATTCTCCTCAACCATGAGAGTGAAATCCGGCAACCCTTCGACCGCCCATGTGTTCTGGACGGACGTTTGCAAGAAGAAACATGCGAGTGCAACTGCGACACACCGCGAAATCCTGGTCATCTCTTTGTTCCTGGGTCCTCTGAGTGAATGAAGTCCGTTGATGCATCCGGGAGCGTCACGATCTGCGGCACGGGCTCCGTTGCCATCAGCCAGCCCGCGACAAGACCGAGCATCACTCCAGCACACACAAGAATTGCTGCTTCCCTAGCACCATCTGCACCTGCCGCCGCGAAAACTCCGACGACGAGACCTGCCATGGGCAGCCCATACACAGCGATCACTGCCCGATTGAAGGCGCGACGTGGCCACAACAAGCATGCACGCACTGGATGCGATGCGGCAAGCGAAGCACTGGATAACACCACATCACTTTCAATCTGAACGCCAGTCCGGCAGCCAACCTGCAAGTGGTTCGAACAGCTGGCACATGCTGTGGATGGTGACGTTTCCAACCTGAACATGGGCTGACCACCTGCTCCGCCAACCAGCACGCCATCGCATCGTAACGTGTCATCCGGAGGGGAATCGCTGGACTTGGTGATCAATCGCACTTATGACGCCAGGAATTCAGCCCGATGAGGGTACGACGCGCAGTGGCAAGAGGGACTTCTCCCGCCACCGTAGTCAGCGGCGCAGGCTCACCTTGTTGTTGGGTCAGGCGATCCACCACCACTGATGCACCGTGCACTGTTTCGCCGGTATCCAGGCGGTCACCTTCGAAGGGCGTCGCATACAACGTAAAGCCGGCAACACCATCGCTGAAGCGCATCACCGTCTCTTCCTCGGAAAGCATCCAGGATCGCAGTACAAATCCCTCAGGCAACCATCGTGGCAATGCAGGTGGTGCCCCAGTCTCTTTCTCGCGAGTGGAACCCCTGGAGCGCAATCGCCCCGGTTCCGGTCGCACGAACCGAGCCGATTCGAGCAAGAAGCCATCCGTACTGAGTACTGAAACAGCCAGTACTGCAGGCACGCTGACATCCATCCAGACTTCATAACCGTGCCTGTGAGTGTCTTTCGGTGCAGCCGAGAAACAGGCGACCCAACGACCGGCGATTGGCCGGCCGGGGCACGACGGAACCTCATAGGACGCCGCCGCCCGCAACAATCCGGTTGCAGGAAAATCCCGCAACAGTTCCACGGCAAGACTCGCGGTGCCGGCCGCCTTCGTGTTGATCGGATCAGTCGGCACACGCGTCCCGGACTTTGACAGTTCGAGTGCGGTGATCCGCTCACCATCAAACGCCACAAGCGCACCCCACAGCCCCGCTTGTGTACCCGCTTTGCTCAGTTGTTTGATCAACTGCTGAGGCGGGAGGGCTGCACGATCATCAGCACGCTGCGAATCGTTGGCATCGGCTGCCAGCGGCAGGAGATACAGGATTCCCCGGCCCACCCAGGTCGGAAACCGCGCCTTCATCACGGCGATGCCTCATCGACGATATCACCGGATCGGTGGCGCTCAAGATACTGACGATGTCGGTCGACAACCCCGTCCGGGATAGTTTCCACTCGCTCGGCAGAATCGCGCGCAGCGCCATCCGGACGACTGACCGGATCTGCACTCACAACAGTCGTATCGAGGGGCGCGCCAGGTTGTGCGGCGATCAGCGGCACATCATCCGTGGTTGTTGGAGTGAAGCCGACAACAAGCGCCGTCAACACGGCAATCGCCGCAGCGGCGGCAATACCGAGACGTACTGACCGCTGCGAAGCCGCAGCAGGCGCTTTGTCCGGTTCCGCTGTGGTTTCTTCCTGCTGATCGGCAGGTGTTTCTTCCTCGAACGACGCCCGTATCCGTTGTTGCAATTCGTGCCGATCACGCAGTGTCTGTGTGCTGGTCTCCCCTCGTAAAACTGACTTCACCAGCTGATAGCGCCCAAACGTGCCGTGCAGCGCGTCGTTGCGTCCAGTTTCGTCGAGCACTCGGCGCAACTCGAATTCATCCGCCGCATCATCCACGGCTGCAGAGAGGGATTCCTTGAGCTGTTCTGACATCTCGGTTATTCCGGACAAACGCTGTGTGCCGACCTGGACAATCCGGTCGTTCGCGTGAGTTTGGAGTCAGCGGCGCGCGGGAAGTTCACCGGTCTTTCGTAAAATATGCCGATCCGCGCATTGAACGCGGCGATACTGCCCTTCATCGGGTGCCCCGTCTGCCGAGCACGGGACGAATCCGCTCATCGATGGCTTCCCGGGCGCGGAAGATGCGTGACCTCACCGTTCCGACCGGACAGCCCATCACCGTCGCGATTTCTTCGTAACTCATGTCATCGAACTCACACAGGGTAAGGGCGCTGCGAAGGTCTTCGGGCAATTCCGCAACCGCGGCGAAAATCGCGGCCTCCAGCTCGTCCCTGACGTTAAGAGATTCGGGGTTGTCGGGGTCAGCCGATGACGCAAAGATTCTGCCTCCTCATCATCCATATCGAGGTCGACAGTCAAAGGTCTCCGATCGCGACCGGCCAGGTGATTTTTCGCACAGTTGACCGCAATGCGGTAAAGCCACGTGTAGAACTGACTGTCGCCACGGAACTGGGGGAGCTCCCGCCATGCCTTGATGAAAGCTTCCTGCGCCACATTCAGAACTTCTTCCGGGTCGCGGATGAAGCGGCTGATGAGCTGGTGAATGCGATGCTGATAGCGCGTAAACAGTAGATCAAACGCGGCCTGATCACCCTTTTTCACTCGGCGCACAAGTTCCTAGTCCGTACTCTGCCCCAATCCTGCCCGTCCCTTCCCATCCAGGTGAAACCCGCCGATATTCTGACGACAGGGTCCTGTTTATACTAGCTGGTACTCGCCAAGTCCCTGTCTGCGCCAAATGAACCAGCGTTTTTCCACAGACATCCTCATCATCGGCGGTGGTGCTGCAGGTCTGTCCGCCGCACTCCACCTGGCATCTCATGCCCGGGTTACCGTCATTGCCAAAGGAGACATCGGATCCGGTTCATCCCATTGGGCCCAGGGTGGCGTCGCGGCCGTCACTTCCACAGAGGACAGCGAAGAATCCCACATCGCCGATACGTTATCCGCGGGTGCCGGTTTATGTGACCGCGATGCCGTTGAATTCACCGTTCGGAATGCCACCACTGCAATCAACGCTTTGGTCGAATGGGGTGTCGAGTTCGACCGCGAGGACAACGAATACCACCTGACCCGTGAAGGTGGGCACTCGTTCCGTCGCATCCTCCACGTGGCGGACGCCACCGGCAAGGCCATCACGACATCGTTGACGCAGCGCGTACTCGATCACGAAAACATCCAGTTCTTCAACGACCGGCTCGCCATCGACCTGATCAACCGGTCCCGTCTCGGACGTTACTCCAGCCGCATCAGCGGCGCCTATGTGCTCAACCGCTCCTCAGGCCACGTTGAGGTATTCCAGGCCCGTTTCGTGATCCTCGCCACCGGTGGGGCGAGCAAGGTCTATCTGTACACCAGCAATCCCGATAGTTCGACCGGGGACGGCATCGCCATGGCCTGGCGCTCAGGCTGCCGCGTCGCCAATCTCGAGTTCAACCAGTTCCATCCAACGTGCCTGTATCACCCCCACGCCAAATCCTTTCTTATCTCGGAAGCGGTTCGTGGAGAAGGTGGCGTGCTGCGTCTGCGTGACGGCCGCAGATTCATGGATCGTTTTCACGAACTCGGTGAACTGGCACCGAGGGACATCGTGGCCCGTGCCATCGACCACGAAATGAAAAGGACCGGTGCGGACTGTGTCTACCTCGACATCTCGCACCGCCCCCCGGAGTTCATCCGCGCGCACTTCCCGACGATTGCCGCACGGTGTCTCGAGTTCGGCATTGATATCACCCGCGACCCGATACCTGTAGTTCCTGCAGCGCATTACACCTGCGGCGGTGTCGTCGTCGATGAACACGGTGCGACCGATGTGCCTGGTCTTTATGCCATCGGCGAAACCAGTTGCACCGGTCTGCATGGCGCCAACCGCCTAGCCAGCAATTCCCTGCTTGAGTGCCTAGTCTACGCACGTTCAGCGGCTGATCACATCGTTACCCAGCTGCATCAGCCGGAAGAAAGAGTACGCATTCCCCACTGGGACGAAAGCCAGGTTGTGGATTCAGATGAGGACGTGGTCATCGCCCACAACTGGGATGAACTGCGTCGGTTCATGTGGGACTACGTCGGCATCGTGCGCACCACCAAGCGCCTGGAACGGGCACAGCGGCGACTGGACCTGCTGAAGCAGGAAATCAACGAATACTACCGGCACTACCGTGTCTCCAATGACCTGATTGAGTTGCGCAATCTGGTAACGATCGCAGAGCTCATTGTGCGCTGCGCTGCCGCTCGCAAAGAAAGCCGTGGTTTGCACTACACGCTCGACTATCCCGATGCACTGTCAAGGTCGGAGGACACAATCCTGTTCCCGGGTTCGATGGAGCACCTCAACGTCCTGCGCCCTGTGGGCTGACTACGCAATTCAACACAACGGTCACAACAGGCCTTCGAGCTGCGCTTTCAGCATGCGACGCAACTCGGCGTACTCGGCGGGTGCCATCTCATCAGCGAAAACACAGGTGAATTCGCCCCGGTACAAACGCAGTACCAACATTATGCTGTAAAGCCGGATTTCAGCGACTCGCTCGATCGGACCCTCCAGCACCTACGGCTGTCGGAACGGCCGGTTCGCTTCACCCCAGAGCAGCATCAACGCAGCACCTGAAGTACCGAACCACAACCAGCCACCGGTCATAAGGAGCAGAACCAGCAGAACGTGCAACGTCAGTCGTCTGCTATCCGGGTGACAATCTACCGTCAATGCCGCCGCCCGGTAGCTGAAGCCGAAGCCGCTGGAATCCCATTGTGGTGACAGCTGCAGTAGCCCCGCCTGTCCTGCCTGTACTGACTATCCTCCCAGCCCTTCTCGCCCGGTTTGACCTACTGGTCTTTGCTACTGCGCACACCCCACGCGTCAAAGCGGCCCACGGGGAACAGCGTTGTATTCGTTGATCTCGCGCACAAGTACCTGCAACGCTGCATCCGCCGGGGTCTTCCGCCCCTGCAGCCAGTCAAAAATCTCCCAGTCCTCGTGTTCGAGCAGACGGACATAGTCACCCTTCTGTGCTTCGCTCAACCTGTTGAAACGGTCACGTACAAACGGAACCAGTTGGAATTCGAGTTCAAGCATGCCGCGCCGGCTGTGCCAGAACGCTCGGTGGTACGCCTCACCGCCATGAATATCGTTGATTTGACCATGGTCCGGGTGACCGTTCCCAGTACGCATTCACTGATCCTGACGCTAGACTCTACGCGAGTATCATAGACAAACTCGCCAACTCCTGTGAGCCAAACGCCCGTTGCGATGAATACTGATCCTGCCCGCATCCTTGGCGTGGACAACCTCGCCCTCGTTCATTTCGAAGGCGCCGCGGCCGCGCAATTTCTCCAAGGGTATCTCACGTGCGATACGACAGCGCTCGACACACGACGCTGGTCGCCAGGCGCATTTTGCGACATCAAAGGCAGGGTGATCGCCAACGGATGGTTGAAGTTGATTGAAGCACCGGATGGCGACTTAGGTGGTACCAGGGACGGTGGAGTGGATTGCATCGTGCACGTGAGCCTGGGTGAAACCCTGATCCGTTTTCTAACGATCTATCTCCGCTTCGCAAAAGTGCGCGCAAAACTCGATGCTGCGCCCGCCTTCGATGTCGAATGCGGTATTGCGGATACCGGCTCCTTCGACATCCGGATCAGCGCTTCGCCGCCATCCGCTGCGGCGACGACCGCGCTCGTGAATGCCCTCACCGCCAGTGATCGTGTGCTGTTGACTGCAGAAACGTCAGGACGGTTCCTGCCGCAGGCGCTTGGACTCATCGAGGCAGGAGTCGTATCTTTCGACAAGGGGTGTTATCTGGGTCAGGAAGTCGTGGCACGCGCCCAGCATCGTGGCCAGGTCAAAAAGAACCTCGTCCGCGTGCGCTGGCAGGGATCGTCGAAAGCGCAGCTGCTCGAAACGGTTACGGATTCAAACCGTCAGAAAATTGGCGCCGTTGTACAAGCAGGAACACAGTGCGCGCTGGTGATCGCGGACCGGACGATCGAGCACGACACACCTTGCCAGATCGGCGAGACCAAGGTCACACCTGACATCACCTGATCCCTGGCGATTGCAATCGCCCGCATATACTCCTGCACCTGATCAGGTACTGAAGTCCAGGGAATCAGGCATGTCAAACCTCGCGTTAACCATTGAAAAGGAACTGTCCGCCGCAGCCGAGAAAGACGAACTCGATCTGCCAACGCTGCCGGAAGTGGCACTCAAGATCAGGGAAACCGCAGGCGATCGTGGTGTATCGGTTCAGCGCCTCGCAAAGGTAATCGTCGCAGATCCAGCCCTTTCGGCGCAACTGATCCGGATCGCAAACTCGCCTATGTTCCATGCTGTGCGTCCGATCGAGGATCTGACGACCGCCATCAGCCGCATGGGCGTGGTATTCGCTGCAAACGTCACTACCGGTCTCGCCATGAAACACATGTTCCAGGCGACGTCCGACGTCATTGACCGCAAGATGCGAGCCATCTGGATTCACGCTACAGATGTGGCTGCAGTTGCCGGCGTACTGGCCAGCAGTTTCACTGAACTTGCCGCTGATCAGGCGACGCTTGGGGGCCTCACGCACAGCATCGGTGCGTTGCCCATCCTGTCCTGGGCGGAAGAACATGAAGAGCTGTTTCCGGATGAGTCCACACTGGACCGCGTGATCGCAAGCGCACAGGGCAGCATCGGCAAGATGATCCTCATCCGCTGGAACTTCCCGCCGGAACTCGCCTGCATTCCGACGCAGATGCGCAACTACGATCGGGAAATCGCCGACATCGACTTCGTGGATGTGACGCAGATCTCCGAACTACAGGTCATCATTGGCACCGATCACCCTCTGAACACGCTCGATTGGTCCGAGATTTCGGGCTTTGCCCGGATGGACCTCGACCCAGATGCGGCACGGGAAACGCTGGATTCGTTCCGCGACGCTTTCCAGATGGCCAGAGAGCTCTATCGCTGAGCGGGCACCTCACCTGAAGGCCCGCTTTATCGCACGCGACGTGACTAACGCCTGACTTCCGGGGCGTACAGCCACTGTATGCTGGAAAAATCCAGCCGGCCGGCACCATTGAGCGTCGCATGGGTGGTGAACAGGTTGCGGGCCAGTGATCCCATCGGAATGCTCGAACCCGATTGCATTGCGGTTTCCAGTGCCAGTCCAAGGTCCTTGGTCATGAGATCGGTGAGGAAACCGCCGGAATAACCGCGCGAAGCCGCCGAGTTTTCCTGCACACTAGGCCACGGGTTATAGACATTCAACGCCCAGTTGCCGCCGGATGACTTCTGCATGATTTCAGAGAGCACCGCGGGATCAAGACCATTCTTCACGCCGAGTGCAAGGGCTTCCGCGGTGCCGGCCATCAGCACGGCCAGCAACATGTTGTTGCAGACCTTGGCAATCTGCCCCGCTCCGCTCTCACCGGCGTGATAAATGTTGGCGCCCATGGCCTGCAGGATCGGACGAGCGCGATCGAGGCCGGCAGCGGTGCCACCGACGATGAACGTCAGTGTGCCGTTCTGCGCCCCCGCTGTTCCGCCGGAAACCGGCGCGTCCAGCATGGTGATGCCTTTGACGGCTAGGGCGGTGGCGACCCTGCGCGCGGTGCCCGGGTCGATGGTGCTGCAATCAATGACGAGTGCATCCTTTTTCAGGATTCCCGCGACACCACTATCACCGAGGTACAGACCCTCAACATGTCGCCCTGCGGGCAACATGCTGATGAAGACATCGACACCGCTTGCAGCATCGGAGGCGCTGCTCGCACCAGCGGCGCCCTTCACACCAGCGATCAATACAGGTACCAGATCAAACACCTTCATGGTAAAACCCGCTTTGGCAAGATTGGTCGCCATCGGCCCGCCCATATTACCAAGCCCTACGAACCCCACGGTGGTCATACTTAGTTCCTCAGTTCCTCAGATCAAATTCGTCGTTCTTCAAAGCAGCCGTTGCCGGCTGCTCAGCGGTCGAGATCCGCCAGCGGATTCACTGGCCACGGTTCCGCAAAATGACTCTTGATGTGGCTTGAAGGAAGAGACTCCAGTGACGGATAGCTCCACTTCGGCGCATTGTCCTTGTCGATGAGAAGCGCCCGAACGCCTTCAGCGAATTCCCGATTGGTGGCGCAGTGCGTTGCGATCACCATCTCCATCCGGAACGCATCCGCCAGCGAGAATGATTTGCAGCGGCGGATCTGTTCGTGCACGACACCAATCGAAGTTGCGCACCCGGAATTCATCGTAGTGATACACCGGTCTATCCAGGCAGACGTGCCGGAGAGCTTGCGGATCGCCACGACGGTATCCGTGAGTGACGTCGCCGCAGAAAGGCTCTTCGGAACAGCAGCCAGCTCAGAAGCTGGCAGCTTCGATGTTTCGAAGCGACGGAGGAAATCCGTCAGGCGACGGTCATCCTGAGTCCGGTTACCGGTGAGGATGAGGCCAGCGATGCCATCACGAATCTTTGCAATCCGCGTGCTATCGACCACCACGGTTCCAACACCACAGACCATCGCATCCGCAGCATTACAATGACTGCCGGTCATACCGGTGAACACGGCAAGGTGTTCAGGCATGTTCTTCAAAAGCCAGGTCGTGCCGGCATCCGGAAACAGGCCGATGGTGATTTCCGGTATGGCAACCCGCGACTTTTCGGTCAGTACACGGTGGGATGCCGCACTGAGAATTCCGAGTCCTCCACCCATGACGACGCCATGACCGAGTACCACCACGGGCTTCGGAAAGGTATGTAGGCAATAGTCAAGGCGGTATTCACGTTCAAAAAAATCGAAGGGGTAGGTATCCACCACCTTGCCCGCTTCATGGTTGCGTCGAATCGCGTGATACAGCGCCTGAATGTCACCACCGGCGCAAAACGCCCGATCACCGGCACCCGTGATCAGCACTGCAGCGATTCCGGGTGTATGCGCCCACTCGTCGAGCTTCGGTTGCAGGAGATGGATCATCTCGAGACTGAGCGAGTTCAGCGTCGACGGGACGTTGAGTTCAGCATGGGCGAGCAGACGCCCTCCGGGCAAAATGATCTGGCTGAAAAGTACGCTGTCGCTGCCCATCATCGTCAACCGTTGATCCAGGATGGTAAACGTTTTTCGAGAAAGGCATTCACGCCTTCGCGCTGGTCCTTGGTATCAAACAAACCAACGAACGCATCCCGCTCCGGCGCATACGACGACTGGATATCGGTTCTGCGTGCCCGCTGGATCAGCGACTTGCAGGCGGATACCGCCGGTGGCGATTGTTTGCAGACCGCTTCTGCCAACGCCAGGGCTTTGCCGAGTGCCTGGCCTTTTTCCACCACTTCTTCCACCAGGCCGATCTTTTCCGCAGTCACTGCATCCACACGCTCGCCGCAGAGAATCATGCGCTTGGCCCAGCCTTCGCCGACCACCCACGAGAGGTTCTGGGTACCACCGCCACAGGGCAGGAGACCGACAGTTGCCTCCGGCAGGGCCATTTGCGCCTGTCGCTCGGCGATACGGATGTCACAGGCGAGTGTGCACTCGAGCCCACCACCCATCGCGTATCCGTTGATAGCGGCAATACTGACACCGCGAAACTGCGCGAGTGCTTCGAAAGCGCCACCGAAGTTTTCCGCCATACCACGTGCTACACCCTTGTTGCCGTCCGCGAAGAGCTTGAGATCCGCACCAGCGGAAAAGAACTTCTCTCCCTGCCCGGTGATGACGATGGCATACACTTCCTTGTCCGTATTGGCCTGTGCCACCAGATCTGTCATGGCACCAAGGCTGTCCGGATCCCAGGTATTCGCCGGTGGATTATTGATCGTGATCAGCAGCGTGTGTCCACGCATCTCGGCGAGAAGTTTGGTGCTTTTCGACTGGATCATGTCGGTCTCCTTGATATCAGCTTTTTCTAACCGATGTGTTGCGGCTCAGTTTACGGCAAACCAGTTCACGGGTTGTTTCCTGTGCTGTTCGAGCCAGAGGTTGGCTTTGGAAAAGTGCCGGCAGCCAAGGAACCCCCTGTGCGCGGACAGGGGCGACGGATGCGGCGCTTCGAGCACACAATGACGGGAGCGATCAACCATCGCGCCCTTCTTCTGCGCATAACTCCCCCACAGCATGAAGACGAGACCTTCGCTGCGTTCATTGAGTATCGCGACGATCCGATCCGTAAACGTCTCCCATCCTTTGCCCTGGTGCGAACCGGCTCGATCCTGTTCCACCGTCAAAACGGCATTGAGCAGCAGGACACCCTGCTTCGCCCACGCGTCGAGGCACCCACGGTCACGGGGCATGTGCTGGCCAGCACCAACGTCATTTTCAATTTCCTGAAAGATGTTGATCAGTGATGGCGGCTGTGGCACCCCGGGCAGCACCGAAAAACAGAGACCATGTGCCTGACCAGCGCCGTGGTAAGGATCCTGGCCGATGATGACCACCTTGACGGCATCGAACACGCACAGGTCGAGCGCGGCGAAGATGTCCTTGCCGCGTGGATAGATGTGTTTGTGCGCCGCTTTTTCGCTGCGCAGAAACTCACGCAGCCGCTGCATGTAGGGTTGTTCGAATTCTTCTCCGAGCACCGCGAGCCAGGACGGGTCAAGCTTGACGGCACTCGCAGCCATCTCAGCCCTGCGGCCGCATCAGCGGGAAGAGGATGACGTCGCGGATGCTGGGCGAGCCGGTCAACAACATAGCGAGGCGATCCACTCCGATGCCCTCGCCTGCCGTCGGCGGCAGACCGTACTCAAGTGCTTCGACGAAATCATGGTCGAAGTGCATCGCTTCAGCATCACCGGCTTCTTTTGCCGCCACCTGGGCAGAAAAACGCTCCGCCTGATCGACGGGATCATTCAGCTCTGAAAAACCGTTGCAGTACTCACGCCCGAGAATGAAGAGCTCAAACCGGTCCGTTACCTCAGGATTGCGGTCATTGCGACGCGCGAGAGGCGAAATTTCGGCGGGATATTCGGTGATGAATGTCGGCTGCAGCAACTTCTCCTCCACCCGGGCTTCGAAGTACTCCGACTGCAGCCGCCCGAGCCCCCAGCCCGGATCGGTTTCGATTCCCATGCGCAAGAGGTGTTCGCGCAAACGACTCGCATCTGTGGCGGTCTCCTCATCCAGCCCGCCGATCTCAGTCAGCGACTGTGCAATACTGATGCGTTGGAATGGTTTTCCGAAGTCGAGGGTATTCCCCTGAAATTCGATAACCGGCGTGCCACAGAGCTCCGTGACCAGCCAACGGAACAATTCTTCAGTGAGCGCGATCAGATCGTTGTAATCGGCATACGCCTGATAGAACTCCAGCATGGTGAATTCAGGGTTGTGCCGGGTCGACAACCCTTCATTGCGGAAGTTACGGTTGATTTCAAACACACGCTCATACCCACCAACCACCAGTCGCTTGAGATAGAGCTCAGGTGCGATGCGCAGGAACATCGGCATGTCGAGCGCGTTGTGGTGGGTTGTGAATGGCCGCGCAGTTGCCCCGCCCTGGATGGGATGCAGCATCGGTGTTTCCACCTCGATGAAGTCCCGGTCGCCGAAAAAGTCCCGCAGCAGGCGAATGAGCCGGTTGCGGATCGCGAACACCCGCCGACTGTCTTCATTCATGATGAGATCAAGATACCGCTGCCGGTAACGGATCTCCGTATCCGCAAGGCCGTGGTACTTCTCCGGCAAGGGCTTGAGTGTCTTGTTGAGCAACACGATCCGATCCGCCGCAACGGTCAACTCGCCCTTGTTGGTTCGCATCAGCGTGCCGGAGAGCCCGACGATATCGCCAATATCCCACCACGCCTTGAACTCATCGTATGCCGCACCCAGCGCATCACCGGTCAGATAACACTGGATGCGTCCACTGCTGTCTTCGAGGGTAATAAAGCTCGCCTTGCCCATCACCCGGCGCAGCATGATGCGACCACAGACCGTAGCTCGAAGGGCTTCCCTCTCGAGAGCGCCTTTGTCCAGCCCCTCGGCACGGCGATGCAACGCCGCCGCCATGGCATCACGCCGGAAGTCATTGGGATAGATCTGCGCTTTCGCCAGCCAGGCGTCACGCTTGGCGCGTCTGACTGCCGCGACATCCTGGTGTTCCGTCTGGTTCTGGTCGTTCATCAATGCTCCTGAAATGCAGCTGAAATGCACTTGTCGACGGGACTCTCCTGCGGCATTCGGGTTCGCTACAGCCCGGCTTTTAGGCTCGCTTCGATGAGATCATCGATATCACCATCCAGCACATTGCCGGGATCGCTGCGTTCAAATCCGGTCCGTAGGTCTTTGACCCGCGACTGATCAAGTACGTAAGAGCGGATCTGATTACCCCAGCCGATATCCGTCTTCGAGTCTTCAAGCGCCTGTTGTGCAGCCTTCCGCTTGAGCACTTCCAGTTCGTACAGTTTGGCGCGCAGCTGCTTGAACGCCTTGTCGCGATTCTGGTGCTGTGAACGTTCAGTCTGACATTGCACGACGGTGTTGGTCGGAATATGGGTCAGACGTATCGCCGAGTCGGTCTTGTTCACGTGCTGACCGCCAGCACCACTCGCCCGATAAGTATCCACCCTGACGTCGGCCATGTTGAGATCAATCTCGATGTCGTCATCGATCTCCGGGGAGATGAAGACCGAGGCGAACGATGTGTGTCGCCGATTGCCGGAATCAAAAGGTGATTTGCGCACCAGCCGGTGAACCCCGGTTTCAGAGCGCAACCAGCCAAACGCGTATTCACCCTGGACGTGCACACTGGCACCCTTGATACCGGCAACTTCGCCTGCGGACACTTCCGTGACCTCGGCGGTGAATCCACGTTTCTCCGCCCACTTGAGATACATGCGCAGAAGCATCTCTGCCCAGTCCTGGGCTTCGGTACCGCCGGAGCCTGCCTGGATTTCAAGGTAGGCGGAGTGGGTATCCATCTCCCCGGAAAACATGCGGCGAAACTCGAGCGCTTCGAGTGACTCCGTCACCTTGTCGAGTTCAACATCGACCTGGTCGAGTGAATCCGCATCATCGTCGGCGGAGGACAATTCGGCGAGTTCGGAAAGATCAGCGAGGGTCTGATGCAGATCCCGCAGCACGCCGACGATGACTGCGAGCTCGGATCGTTCTTTGCCAAGCGCCTGGGCGCGCGCAGGATCGTTCCAGACACCCGCTTCAGCCAGCTCTGCTTCTACTTCCTCGAAACGGGCTTCTTTACCGGCATAGTCAAAGATACCCCCGGAGCGCGACATCACGCGCAGAAAGGTCCTTGATGCGTTCCCTGACAGAAGTGATTTCGGCCATTTGGTGGCGTGCCGCCCGGTGAAAAAAGGCGCCGCAGTTTATGCCAGCGGCAAAAGATGCTCCACCACGAGCTGCACCGTAGGCGCCTCGCCATAGTCATTACGTGCAAGACGATAGGTCAGCGTGGCCTGTGCGAATGGCTCGACCGCCCGTTCCGCCTGACGAAACGCAATTGCATCGATCAGGCGTCGGCGTCGACCGGCAGAAGCACCGGTATCGCGTGGACTGACCGTGAGCTTGAGATGGTGTTCACCGACAACGCGACGGCTGATCACATCGAACTCACCCTCGAAGAGCGGCTCCGGAAAGGCCTGTCCCCAGGGCCCCGCTCCCGCCAGCAGATCAGCGGTCGCGACACTGATGTCGTCGACCCCGAGCACACCGTCGGTATAAACCACGGCATCACGGGATTCTGCGGGCAGCCTTGTGGTCACGAGACGATTGAAGATGGTTGCAAACTGTTTGAAGTGAATGCGCTTCAGAGACAGCCCGGCAGCCATCGCGTGCCCACCGAACCGCGGTAATAAACCCAGATGGCTGGTGGCGATCTCATCCAGCAGGTCACGCATATGCAGCCCTGGTACAGAGCGGGCTGAGCCCTTGAGCTCGTCCGGCGCAGTGGATCCGGCTTCAGCAAATGCAATGACCGGTCGATGCAGGCGGTCCTTGAGGCGGCCGGCAACGATCCCCACAACACCTTGATGCCAACCCGGATCGTAAACGCAGATTCCATCCCGGCTTTCACCTGCTGCCAATTGGCCGGAAACGATGAGTTCCGCATCGGCGACCATGGTCTGTTCCAGCTCCTGACGGGCACGATTGAGTTGATCCAGAGCGATGGCAAGGCTCCGGGCCTCTTCGACTGTCGACGCAAGCAGGCAGCGGATGCCGATCGTCATGTCATCGAGCCGACCGGCTGCATTGAGTCGCGGACCAATCGCAAAGCCGAGATCAGCTGCAGTGATTTTGGCTGCAACACGGCGCGAAACCTGCAGCAGCGCCTGAATCCCGGGGCGCGCACGTCCTGCACGAATTCGCGCCAACCCCTGTGCGACCAGGACGCGATTGTTCTGATCGAGCGGCACCACATCCGCCACTGTCCCCAGCGCCACTAGATCAAGGCCATCCGCCATGTTCGGCACGGGAATGTTCTTTGATTCGAACCAGCCGGCCTGTGCCAACGCGGTTCGCAGTCGACCCAGAACATAGAAGATCACTCCGACACCGGCGAGTGCGTGGCTGTGGAATCTGGATTCAGGCAGCACCGGATTGACGACGGCAAGCGCCTGCGGGAGTTCTTTCCCGGGCAGATGATGGTCCGTAATGATCACGTCGATGCCGAGTTCCTTGGCCCGTTCGACCCCGGTGATACTGGCCACGCCGTTATCCACCGTGACGATTAGGTCTGGCGAGCGGGTCGCAGCGAGATCGACAATTTCCGGCGACAGCCCATAGCCGTAGGTGAAACGGTTAGGCACCACGAAATCCACCTGTTCAGCACCAAACCGGCGAAGCGTGGACACGCCAAGCGCAACGGATGTCGCACCATCCGCATCAAAGTCGCCAACAAAGAGAATCCGTTGCCCTGTGACCACCGCGTTGAGCAGGCGGCCCGTCGCTTTCTCGAGATCGGGCAACCCGTCCGGCGGCAACAGCGATTTCAGGTCATGGCTGAGTTCCGCCACCGATCCGACTCCACGAGCGCCGTACACCCGCCCGAGCACCGGATGCACGCCGGGCAATAGCCGCTCAACCGGGCGTCGAACAAACTGGGGTGTACCGGCCGCGTTCATGCGGCCGCGTGTTCGACACGGATTCGTCGCACTCGGTCAACGACGGCAGGTAACGCCTGCAATGCTGCGACGGCGCGGGTCATCACCGCTTCCGGGACGGGCTGTGTCACCACTACGATCGGCACCTTGCGATCGGCGATGGCGCGTTCACGCTGGATTGCGCCTTCAATGCTGATGCCGTGATCACTGAGAATGGTGGCGATTCGCGCAAACACGCCAGGCTGATCCACGACGGGAATGCGCAGATACGCGGCTGATTCAACGGCCGCCATCGGCAACATCGTTGCGGTGACCGTGCTATTCGCAAGGCGAATCGGGCGATCGCCGCGGGCGATTGACACCAGGTCCGCAAGCACCGAACTCGCCGTCGCACGGCCACCGGCACCAGGACCGTGGAACAGCAATGAGCCGGTGGCATTGTTATTGATCTGCACAGCGTTCATCACCCCGTTGACACTCGCCAACATGGCGCCAAGCGGGACAAGTGCCGGGTGCACCCGCATCTCGATGCCTTCAGCAGTACGGCGGGTAATCCCCAGGAGCTTGATGCAGTAACCAAGTTCCCGCGCGTACGTAATGTCATCGGGTGTCACATCGGTTATACCTTCGACAAAGACGGCATTGCGATCAAAGGGTACACCGAAGGCAAGCGCCGCCAGGATAGCCAGCTTATGCGCCGCATCGATGCCACCCATATCGAACGTGGGATCAGCTTCCGCAAATCCCAGTTGTTGGGCTTTGGAGAGTGCATCTTCAAACCCGGCACCCTGATCACTCATGGCGCTCAGGATGAAGTTGCAGGTGCCATTGATGATTCCGGTGACCCGTTCAATCTGATTGGCTGCAAGCGAGCGGGTCAGTGCAGCGATAACCGGGATGCCGCCGGCAACTGAAGCTTCGATACCCAGCGCAACTCCGCGCGCAGCGGCAAGGTCAAAGAGAGCATCGCCATGTGCCGCCAGAATGGCCTTATTGGCGGTAACCACTGACTTGCCGTGGTTGAGTGCGGACTTGACGAGCTCGAGCGCTGCGCCTTCGCCACCCATCAGCTCGACGATCACATCCACATCATTGCGGGTCGCAAGCGCGGCGACATCGTGGGAGAACTCTGCACCGCCGAGATCCACTTCGCGCCGAGAACGGCTGGCAACCGCGGCCACCTCAATGGGTTGCCCACACTGTGCAATGATCTGCCCGTGATTTTCCTCGAGTAACGTCAGTAAGCCCTGAGCCACGTTACCAAGTCCGGCCACTCCGATTCGCATTTTCCGTCCCCTTGATTCGGCTATCGACCGGCAGATTTCAGTTGAGACCGAGCGCCACGGCGAGATCCGCCGCGGGCATATAGCCTGGAAGCAGCTCGCCTTCATCTGTCACGATGGCCGGAGTGCCGATGATGCCGATGTCCCGACCCAGCGCATACTGATCCGCCACCGGGTTTGTGCAGTTCTTTTCGGCGACAGTTCTGCCCAGCTTGAGGTTGGTGAGCGCCGTGTTCGGATCGTCGGCGCACCACGCGTTCACAACCTTCTTGTAGGCATCAGATCCAATGCCGGCGCGTGGATAGGCGAGGTATTTCACCTCGATGCCAAGGTCATTGATCGCATGCATCTCCAGATGCAACTTGCGGCAGTAGCCGCAGTCGACATCGGTAAAGACAAACACGGACTTCCTGACGGGCACCTTCTTCGGCGAGAACACCACCATCTCTGACCGTGGAACCTTGGCCAGCTGCGATTTCCGTTTTCCAGCACGGATGCCATCGGTCACGTTGACGAGGGTCTGGTTGAGTTTGTACAGATCGCCGGCGAAGAGGTATTTCCCATCCTCGGACGCATACAGAAACGTACCGCCGTCGATTTCGACGGCAACAAAGCCTGCTACAGGTGACGGCAAGACGCGGGTGATCGGCAGGTCTGGCCGCAACTCGCGCAGTTTCTGGACGACCAGGCTTTCAGCTGCCAGTACCGGCATTGCGGTAATCATTGCAAGAAGCAGCACGTCCGTCCTGAACCGTGCCCGGAAGTTCGCCCGGAGGTGCTCTGTCAGACGGCCTTTTGTATTAGCTGCCATACCTGATTCCTTTGTCTGTTGGTCAACCACTGCAAAAAAAACACCACCTTCGCCAGGTGTCCACTGCCATCAAGCCGGTCTTAGCCCCGAGGATGGTGTTCCGCATGCAGCGCCTTGAGTCGCGCTTGTGCCACATGCGTGTAGATCTGGGTAGTCGACAGATCGGCATGCCCCAGCATCATCTGCACCGCGCGCAGATCGGCGCCATTATCCAGCAAGTGGGTCGCAAAGGCGTGACGCAGTGTGTGCGGCGAGATGGCCTTTTGGATACCGGCTTTTTCCGCATATCGCTTGATCGCAAACCAGAAGTTCTGCCGCGTCATCGCCTCGCCGCGATTGCTGAGAAAGAGGGCGCTGGTTTGGTGGCGGTGGCCAAGCACCGGCCTCGCGGTATCCACATAGTGCCGAAGCCACTGCAGCGCTACGGTACCTACAGGAACCAGACGCTCCTTGTCTCCCTTGCCTACCACACGAACGACACCTTGGCGGACATTCAGGGACACCATCGGTAGATTGACGAGCTCACTGATGCGAAGACCCGACGCGTACAAGAGTTCCAGCATGGCGCGATCGCGCAAACCTACCGGCTCATCGACCGTCGGCACTTCCAGCAACTGTTCCACTTCACGGGCGGTCAACACCCCGGGCAAAGCGCGTCCCAGTTTAGGTGCGGCAATGCCGAGGCTCGGGTCCGTCTCGAGGCGACCCTTGCGAATGCCCTGTTTGTAATAACCCCTGATGCAAGACAGCCACCGGGCGGTCGAGCGCGCTTTCAGTCCTTCCTGGTAACGCGCGGCCATACATTCCGCGAGATCCGCAGTGGTCGCCTGATCAATCCGTTTGCCGCGAAGGCGACGTTCAACGTCTGCTAGATCGCGCCGATAGGCCGCAAGCGTGTTGTCGGACAGTGCCTTTTCCAGCCACATCTCTTCGAGAAATCGTTCGATATCAGCCGCCACTGCCGGCATCTCCATGAACGCAGCCTGAGTGCTTAACATTGTGGGGCCCGGAACAGGAAGCCCGTACAGAAACCGACACGGGAGCTCTGACGGGATCCCTGGAGCGGACCCTTGTAGGAATGAACCGGACAGTGGAACGCATCGTCCGGTTCGAGGAGCGGGTGGGAAAGTTACCCTGCGAGGGAGTGCAGGTTACTCTTCCGCAACTTCGGGTGTGGCTGCTTCGCCGGTTTCCGGCACCACCGGATCGGCCTTGCCGGCCTTTTTGCCGCCAACTTTTTCCTTGATGCGGGCTGCACGGCCGGAAAGTTCACGCAGGTGATAGAGCTTTGCCTTGCGAACATCACCACGACGAACAAGGGTGATTGATTCGATCAGGTTGCTGTGAGCCTGGAAGACCCGCTCGACACCCACGCCATGGGAAATCTTGCGAACAGTGAACGAGGAGTTGAGGCCGCGGTTACGCCGGGCAATAACGATGCCTTCAAACGCCTGCAGGCGCTCGCGGTTACCTTCACGCACCCTGACCTGCACGAGGACAGTATCACCGGAGCCGAAATCCAGATTATGTTTGGTGAGCTGTTCGTTCTCGATCAGTTCAATGATTTTGTTGTTCCGCACGATCTTGCTCACTCCTCACTGTGGCCGCGCGGGCTCTCACAGCCCCAGCGCCTTGCCGGTTCTGGCCTTCGTGCTCGCCGCGCGAAGACCGCTTGTTGAATCCGTCGGGTCGAAGGCCGGTCTCAGCCCGCTTTCCCTTTCTGACTTATCTCTTCCGACCTTAGTCTTCCGATCTTGCCATTCGTTTGGCCTCTTCCAGCGCAGCAACCAAACGCGCACGCTCCGCTGGATCCTCGAGCAAGGACGATCCAGCCAGTTGTTCCGGCCGGCGTTCAAAGGTGGTCAGGAGAGCAGATTTGCGCCGCCACTCTGCAATCCGGGCATGATCACCGGACAGCAGCTCCTGCGGCACCTCGAGTCCCGCGACGTTTTCGGGGCGCGTATATTGCTGATATTCAAGCAAACCATCAAGGTGAGACTCGACCGCAAGCGAATCCGGATTACCAACAACCCCGGTCTCGAGCCGGCTGATCGCATCCATGACCAATAGCGCCGGCACTTCCCCGCCGGACACCACGAAATCACCTACTGAGAGCTCAGCGTCGACCGCCGTTTCTATGAATCGCTGATCAACGCCTTCATAACGCCCGCAAACCAGTATCAGACCGGAACGTTGCCGCAATGACGCCGCAATGCCTTGAGTGAGAGTTTCCCCACGGGCGCTGAGCAGAACTACCGGCACATCCTTGAATCCTGCCGCGGCTGCAGCCCGGCGTGCATCTGCGACGGCGCTCAGCAGCGGCTCCGCGAGCATCACCATGCCTGCTCCACCGCCGTAGGGTTTGTCATCGACAGTGCCATGACGATCGACCGCATGGTCACGAGGGTTGAAACACTGCACCTGGATGCGGCTTTCCCGCACCGCCCGGCCGAATATCCCGAAGGGAATGGCCGCTTCAATGAGCGCCGGGAACAGGGTGATGACGCCAAACCACATATCAGTCCCAGCTCAAGTCCCAATCGACCAGGATCACCCGACCGGTCTGATCCACTTCAAGAACATATTCCGGCACAAAGGGGATCAGTCGCTCCCGAACGCCATCTGCCGTTTTCTCCCGAATCACCAGCACGTCGTGTGCGCCGTTGTCGAACAGCGAAGCGACAGTGCCGAAAGCTGTACCTGCAGCATTCCTGACCGCCATGCCTTCGAGGTCATGCCAATACAACTCATCGGCCTCAGGCGCAGGCAACTTCGACAGGTGCACATGCACATTCTTGCCGGTTTGCAGCGCCGCCACGTTGCGGTCATCAACACCCCGGAGTTTGATCAGAAGCCCTTCGCCCTGCGTGCGGTGCGCTTCGACTTCGATCACTTGATGGTCGCCGGACGCGGTTTCGATCATCCAGGGCTCAAGAGCGAGAGCGGTGCCAGAGTCTTCGGTAAAACTGCGGAAATGCAGCCAGCCACGCACACCATGGGGCGCCTGCAGGCGCCCGATCACAACGAGGGGATCTGCTTCGCCTTCCGCTGATTGGTGAATGCTGTCGGAAGGCGACGCCAATGGAGACCCGGGGTTCAGCCCGCTGCTGCGGGGACCTGGGCCTTGCGTGCGCGTTTCACCAGAAGCGCTACACGTTCGGAAGGCTGGGCGCCTACAGACGTCCAGTAGTCATAACGTTCCAGATTGACCCGAAACCCGTCCACCGGATTGCGGGCAACCGGGCTGTAGAAGCCGAGCCGCTCAACGAATCGGCCATTACGGGCAGCGGTGCTTTCAGCCACAGTGATGTGGAAGAACGGGTTCTTCTTCGCACCGTGACGAGCCAGACGGATGGTCAGCATGGGGGTTTTACCCTGATTCCTGTTTCTTGATTGAATGCCGGCAACCTGCCACCGGCCAAAGAAGGCGGGGAATTATAGAGATATTCGACCGTCTTTCCAGCCTGACGATCGGTTCTGTCCGCGTGCTCCCGTGATAGCGGACAGGACTTCAGCCGAACGCGAGCTCTTCCTGGTACCAGCCCGCGCTCACAACCTGCATGGAGCCGTTGCCGGGTTGCCGCTTCGGCCAAGACCCCGGATCACTCTGGTAGGCGGCCAGCGCTTTCTCCGCTGCCTCAGCATTCTCCCCTTCGAATTCGTACATGGTGAGGTAACCCGAGGGCGGTGTACCGAGAAAGCCTCGAACGGCTTTGAAGCAGCGCACAGACTTGATGACCGGACAGTTGAAGGTGTCTTCGATGTGATTGCCGAGGTACCACTCATTGAAAGCGCCCACCAGATCATCCGACTTGGGTTGTACCAGCCCCACCAGAACCAGTTTCTTTGCCATCGTTCGTATGCCTTGGTTTTTTTGTTCCTGTTTATTGCCTTTGCCGGGTTTCTATTTCCCGGATGGCTGCTACCACCACTTCCCAGCTCGTACTTGATGCACCTGAGGACGCCGACAGCGTCTCGAAAGCCGCAGGTCCATGCTTTTTCACCTGCTCTCTGAGCTGGGCATTGTTCTTCAGGAGCCGCAGAAACCGCTCACCGTTTTCGATCGACATCGTCCCCTCCCGAGGTTTGACGAGTCGATTGTAATCACGCCGACCGCCCTTGCAGAAGCCGGTCTTGCGAAACACCTCGCCTGCTGACCTGCCGGGCCACACTTCTGTTATGTTCTGCCCATACGGGAGTTTCTGAGTGGGCAGACAACGACGCGTAACATTACAAGGGGGGGACATGATCAAACTGAAATCACCGCTTATCCGCCATCCGATCTGGCAATACGCATTTTTCGTCGACGACATCGATGCCGCCTGCATCCAGTGGAATCGCATGGTGGGTGCGGGTCCGTTCCACGTGGTTCGCCACCACATCGCCGAAGGTTTCCTCTATCGGGGCGAACCGGTTGAAGCCGATGTGAGTTACGCCTTCGGCCAGGCAGGACCGGCGCATATCCAGTTCATTGCGCAGCACGATGACAAACCGTCCATCTATCGCGAAATGTACAAGCGTGGGCAGAACGGCTTTCACCACGTCGGGCTCCTGGTTTCCGATGTCTCCGGCGAGATCAAACGGTTCCAGGAAGCCGGTTATGAAACTGCCTGCACACTGTGGGGTGGTGACTATGTCGCGTACATGGATTGCCGCCGTGACATGGGGTGTTATGTGGAACTGCATGGCGACGCGCCGATCATCCGCAACATGTTCGAATCCTGGAAAACAGAACATGACGAGTGGGACGGCGTGACCGATCTGATCCGCGAAGGGGCACGCTGATGTCCCACACCGGAACGAACAATCAAAGGAACTCAATAAGATGAGCATTATTGACCGGTTTCGACTCGAGGGACAGGTGGCTGTGGTGACCGGTGGTGGTCGCGGTATTGGTGAGGGAATCGCCCTCGGGCTTGCTGAAGCAGGCGCCAACGTCGTGGTGACGGCGCGCAGAAGCAATGAAGTCGAAGCAGTAGCTGCGAAGATCAGGGCGCTGGGACGCCGCTCGCTTGCCATCAGCGCCGATGTGATGAAAATCGAAGAAGTTCAGCGCATCGCGCAGACCGCGTTCAAGGAAATGGGCAAGCTCACCTGCTGGGTCAGCAACGCCGGCGGTGCTGACGACCGGGTTCCGCGGACGTTCCTCGATATGCCCGAACGGCAGTGGGACTTCCAGCTCAATCTGAACCTAAAAGCGGTCTGGACCGGCGCACAGGCTGCGGCTCGGATCATGAAAGACAATGGTGGTGGCACCATCATCAACATCTCCTCCGTCGCCTCGAACCGGGCGTCACCGAACAATGGGCCTTACGCGGTTGCCAAGAGTGGCGTCAACAACCTTACCCAGACACTTGCCATGGAAATGGCGCCGCTCGGAATCCGCGTGAACGGCGTGTCACCCGGGCCGATTCCAACGGAAGTGTTCATGGAGTTCCTCAAGCTCAAGCCTGAAGACATTCCGGAACTCGGCAAACGATTTGGAATTCCCCTCGGTCGAGTTGGCGATCCCAGGGATATCGCTCCTGCGGTGGTTTACCTCGCCTCCGAGGCATCGTCCTGGATGACCGGGCAGACCATTGCGGTATCCGGCGGGCCTTGATCGCAGAGACAACGAGAAAAAGGGCGCCATGCGCCCTATTTCTCTGAACAGATGAAGTTTCCGATCAAGCGAAATCTATAACCCGCGCAGCCCTCGCGCATCAAAGCTCACCACCACACCATCACCGCCGTCCGTGAGCACACTCAGTGGTTCGAGCACTCGCGGCAGCGCGTGATTGTCTGAAAAGAACAGCTGCCGCCGGGCATCGAATTCCGCCAACATGGAGCAGCGGACACCTTCATCGAGGCGTTCGTCGGTGCGCAACACGTCTTTGACCGACGCGCTACGCATCAAGGTCAGGTTCACCTGCGGCATGGCTCCGGCTTCGCTGAATTTGGACAGTACCGTCTGGCCACCGTCGTGATTGGCAAGGCGAATATCCAGCTTGCTGCGCAGCAGTGCCGGCACAGACGCGATGTCGAGGGTTTCCGGGTCACCGGCGGGCGAGGCCACGAGAAGAAGTTCTTCGGGACTCCGTCGCAAACGATACTTACCCATCCGGGCACGCATGCGGGCCGCTCCGGCTTCGCTCGTCAGCACGTAGGTTTCAACCGGAGATCCATCCGGGTGGACGGCATTGAAGATCCGCGCCTGAAAAAGATCGTTGGCGGGCGGACGGTGCTCACCGGATTGGGAAACCACGATCTGGGCAGGGTACTTTCGCTGCGACAACACTCCCAGCGACTGCCAGGTCCGGCGCACGCTAGCGATGTGTTCACCGAGTGTCGTATCAATCGAGGCGAGCTGGGGCCATGCCAATGGTCCATAGGGCTGCCACAGATATCCTGGGTGCGAGCCGTGATCCACGCCTTCTTTGGCGACGGTATTGCTGCCGACGATCACCGCGTCTGCGAGCCCGTATTGCAATGCGAGGCGATAGGCATCCAGCGGATTGCCGCCCGCAATCAGCCACCCGCCGTCGACACCTTTGACGTTGAAGCACCACTCCGAGGCTGATTGGAAATCCGGCTTGCCACCCGCATCGAGCAGTGGTTTTTGCCAGCCCAGATTTGCGGGCCTCAGCACGAACATGCCGACGATGGTGGTGTGATTTGTCTTGCGTGGATCCTCGACCAGAGGAAAACCCGCTCCTTGCCCAAGCCCTCCAAGCACTCCACCGAGCGGGAGTTCAACCGCCGTCCGGTCGGGGTTCCTGAAGATCTCCCGATGTTGCAGTGCTGACATCGCGCCTCCTGTCCAGTTGAGGATTATCCTGCACTCGCATCCGGCCCATCATGGGGAACAGCGGACTACTCGCAGTCCCTTGCAGTGTAGAAAGGAACACGGGGACTTGCCCGCGAACGTGCAACAGGCCCGTTCTCGCCAGACAACGCCAATCAGGTGCGGGAACGCAGCACGGACCCCAGAAGAAGTCGCAACGCCCGTTCCGGCTCCGCCGCGAGCCGCTCTATCGCTGCGACTGCAGATGACCGGTTTGCAGTCTGCCTACGAGTGCGCAGCTTGCTAATCAGCAGCGCTGCCATCCCATGCACTCCTGCCCAGACGGAACCCGCGAGCAACTGAATTTCCTCATCCGAAACCGAGGCGTCTACAGTATTGCGCAACACTTCGAGCAGCTGACCGAAGCTCGCTTCCGCTGCCTCGTGAAGCATAGGATAACGATCAAACTCGATGGCGCCGCCGAACATCAGTTCGTAACTCACGGGCTCTTCACAGGCAAAATCGAGATAAGCCTGCCCGAATTTCACAAACCGTTCGTTCGGGTCAGCCGAGTCCTGGAGGGCTAGGCGCATCCGCTCCGTCAGCCGTCTGAATCCCCTCGTAGCGATACCCGCAAGTAGGCAGAGACGGGTAGGAAAGTGGCGATAAGGCGCCGTCGGCGACACACCTGCTTCCCGCGCCAAGGCCCGCAGACTCAGCTTTTCAATACCTTCGCGGGCAATGTGCTGCACCCCGAGGTCCATGAGCGTGCCGGGCAGATCGCCATGGTGATAGGCAGAACGACGGGCGGATGCCTCCGGTTGGACCTCACTCTTCATCTCCTCGGTGTTCATCTCCCCACCCTCCACCACCTCACTGCTCATCGGCTTCCCCCAACCTCCGATAGTCACTTTATGTGGTCTGTCCCACCCCGCCTACTTTCTTCGGGTTGACCAAAACGAATCGAATGTTAGCATTGATCACAATAGTAGCGTTGCTCACATATGACCAATACACGCATCTATCTCCCCGCCCCTTGGTCTGGATCGCGTCCACGCGTGGACACACCTCGTCTACACGTGGACACACCTCGCGGGCGTCCGCACACGGACACACCTCGAGTTGAAGCCTTCAGCTCGCCCCTTTTTCTGACCCCATCACTCACGTTTCTGCTGTTCATGGTCATCTTCGCCACCGGCAACGCCGCGGAAACCCCTGCGCTCCCTCTGCCCGTCTCAGTTGCGATCCTCGAGGACGGAAAGACCCGATCCACCTGGCGCGCCTACGGCGGCATGACACTGGCCGCCCGAGCCACCGACCTCGGATTCAAACACAGCGGCGAAATCGAGTCCGTTGCTGTCGACTGGGGCGATCGCGTCGAAGCCGGCGCAGTGCTCGCCCGCTTGCGGCCTGAGAGTTTTGAGGCGGCAGTGAATTCGGCGGTTGCGGATGTAGCCGTCGCGCGTGCGGCGTTAGCCGCGGCGACTGCAGAACTCGAAATCGCCCAAAAGGCGGAGCGACGCTTTGGCGACCTGCGCGAGAAAGGACATGTGTCCTCTCATCAACACGATGAAACGATTTCCGTGTTGCGTGCTCGTCTTGCCCACCGCGGGGTTGCAGAAGCGAGTCTCAAACGAAGTGAAGCGCAGGAGAAGAGCGCGCGCATTGCGCTTGATGAATCCAGGATCGTCGCGCCTTTCGCAGGAACGATCCAAACGCGCATGCGTGATGAAGGCACCCAGATACGGCCGGGGGAGCCGGTACTGCGACTCGTGGACACTGAGACCATCGAAGCGCGTTTTGGCATTCCGGACACTTCAGCTGCGCTCATCGGCGCTTCGCCCCGCTTCGAAATCCAATGGCAGGGGAATCCGGTTGTCGCCGCTCTGCTAGCAGTTCTGCCAGAGGTTGATCCGGTTTCCCGAACACAGACCGCAGTTTTCCGTCTTGAAGAACCAGCGGTGCCGCCGGGCGCAGTGGTTGAACTGCGTCTCCCGCACCAATGGGAAATCAATGGTTTCTGGGTGCCCGTAGCCGCACTGACCGAAGCTGAACGCGGTCTCTGGTCGGTCTACGTCGTCAACGCTGACAACATCACTGAGCGGCGTCTCGTGGAGGTGCTGCATTCAGAATCAACGGACGCCTTCGTTCGCGGAACCGTACAGGCTGGTGAAAAACTGATCAGCGCAGGAGTCAATCGTATTGTGCCCGGGCAGCGCGTGCAGATTGTCGCCGGAGGTGCGGTAACAGGCCGATGAACGCGCGTATTGATCGTCCAGAGTTACCACCTGAGTCGCCTCCTTCCGCACATGCGCAGGCAACCGGCGGGCTGTTCTTTGTTCAGCCCAGATTGACCGCACTCAGCATTCTTGCGGTCATCCTGTTGGGGATCAGCGCGTTCCTTGCACTTCCTCGCCAGGAAGATCCAACGATGACGGAGCGTTGGGCAACGGTTAAAACCTGGGTGCCCGGCGCCACGGCCGAACGCATGGAATCGCTGGTCAGCGAGCCGATTGAGACGCGGCTGCGCGAAATTCCGGAAATTCGCCAGCTGTCCTCGGTTTCACGTGCCGGTTTTTCACTGGTTTCGATCGAGCTCTACGACGAGGTGGGTGCCGATGAAGTGGATGTCACCTGGTCAGAGATACGCGACAAGCTCACCGAAACCACTCCCGACCTGCCTGCAGGCGCCACAGTTCCCGTGCTGGAAATGTCACGTCCTCTAGCGGCGACGCTGGTCGTGGAATTCAGCTGGAAAGGTACATCGCCGCCGGAACTTAACCTGCTTTCCCGGCTTGCCCGAGCGCTTGAACTCAAGCTTGCAAACCTGGGTGGTACAGAAGAAACCGATCTCTACGGCGAAGCAGACGAAGAAATTCTCGTGGCGCTGGATCCACATCGCCTCGCCCGGGCGGGTTTGACAACTGACGCCGTCAGTCAGGCGATCCAGTCGGCGGATACGAAGAGTGCTTCCGGTCGCCTGCGCGCCGCCGGCACGGACATGCTCGTCGAAGTCGATGCCGAACTCGACACCATCGAACGGATTGCGGGCATCCCGGTATCGTCGCCCAACGAAGGCAATCTGCTGCGTCTGGGCGATCTCGGCGCGGTTTCCAAACTCCGCCAGGACCCACCTGCCGACATCGCTTTGCATCGAGGCCAGGAAGTGGTTCTGGTGTCGGCCACGATGCAACCGGGACTCAACATCGGCGACTGGGTCAACCGGGCACGTGCAACTGTTGATGCGTTCAGTGCCAGTTCGCCGGCAAGCGTCGGCGTCAATGTTGTTTACGACCAGAACCAATACACCGACGACCGCCTGCAGACCCTCGCGGTCAACCTGGTGTTCTCGCTTGTCCTCGTCCTGCTGATCCTGCTGGTTTCGATGGGGCTGCGATCCGCCCTCATCGTCGGCGTGTCGCTGCCACTGTCGAGTGCCATGGTGTTGATCGGCATGCAACTGCTCGACATTCCGCTGCACCAGATGTCGGTTACCGGCCTCATCATCTCTCTCGGACTCCTCATCGATAACGCCATCGTCATTACCGACGACTACCAGCTGCGGCGCAGTCGTGGCGCACCTGTCGCCGTCGCGCTGTCCACGTCAGTCCGCCATTTGACGGTGCCACTGTTCGCGTCGACCGCAACCACCGTGTTCGCGTTCATGCCCATTGCGTTGGCACCGGGTGGCGTCGGCGATTTCACCGGCACACTGGGTTCGACGGTTTGCCTCGCGGTAGGCAGCTCTTTTGTGCTCGCACTGACGGTTATTCCTGCTCTTGCCGGGTTTATCGACCAGCGGTGGCCCTCCCAAAAACAATCCCGCTGGTGGCATCAGGGCTGGACATCCGCGCGCCTGTCAGCGCGTTACCGGCGGAGTGTTTTCACAGCGATCAGCCGACCATGGATCGGCATCACTGCGGGGCTGGTTTTGCCTGTACTTGGTTTCCTGCTGTTCCCGACGCTCACCAACCAGTTCTTTCCCGCAGTTGATCGCAATCAGTTCCAGATTCAGGTGCAGCTTCCGGCGCATATCTCGATCCATGAAACACGTCTGGCTGTGGAACGCATCGATGCGTTGTTGAAAGCTCATCCCGACATCGTCGACTCGTATTGGTCCATCGGCCAGAGTTCACCACGCGTCTATTACAACGCCATCTCCCAGGGCGATGGCATCGCCAGCTTTGCGCAGGGCTGGGTGACCACGACCTCGCCAGAAGCAACCCGTTTGCTCCTGCCCGGTCTGCAGCGTGAGCTGATGACAGCACTACCCGAAGGTGAGGTGATGGCCCTGCCATTCGAACAAGGACCACCCGTAAGCGCACCTGTTGAGCTCAGGATCGTCGGGCCAGATCCGGAAACTCTGAAATCCTTGTCGCTTGAGCTTCGGCGCCTGCTTTCCCTGACCGATGGCATCACCTATACCCGTGCGCTCGCCACCCAATCCGAACCCAAGGTGGTGTTTGCTCCGGCGGAGATAGCGACCGCCCAGGCAGGTTTGATGACCGGCGATTTCACCCGGCATCTCGCGGGGTCCCTGCTCGGCTTGACCGTCGCCACCGTACAGGAAGGCAACACCTCGATTCCGGTGCGTGTCCGCTTGGCGAACGCCTTTCGTGATGACACTGGTGATCTCGCCGCGTTGCCTGTCCCTACCCGCAATGGAGCGCCTGCACCACTCGACCAGATGGGTTCGTGGCGTCTGGAGCCGGCGGCATCAGGCATTGAACGATTCCAGGGCGAGCGAGTGTCAACCGTGCAGGGTTTTGTCTGGCCTTTCACCTTGCCCGCCGGCGTATTGGGTGCCGCGCTGGAACGTATCAAATCCGAAGGGTTTACCGTCCCCGAGGGTTATCGTCTGGAGATTGCCGGAGAAGCCGAAGAGAGCGCGGGAGCGTCCGGAAATCTTGCGGGCATGTTCCTGACATTCGCTCTGGCGATGCTGGTGGTCGTCACCCTTTCCATGAACTCATTCCGCTACACCGCCATCATCGGGCTCGTCGCCGTCCTGAGTTTCGGGCTAGCGCTATTCGGTGTGCGCCTCTTTGGTTATCCCTTCGGCTACATGGCGCTGGTGGGCGGGCTTGGAATGATCGGCATCGCGATCAACGGCGCAATCATCGTGATTTCCTGCCTGCGGGAGTCACCCGCAGCGGTAACAGGCGATATCGAAGCGATGTCGGACGTGATCGTTGATGCAACCCGTCACATCGTGTCGACAACGCTGACGACTGTGGGTGGGTTCCTGCCGCTTGTTTTTGGTGGCGGCCAGTTCTGGCCACCTCTTGCTACAGCGATTGCCGGTGGCGTTCTGGGTTCGGCACTGATCGCGCTCTATACCGTGCCGACGTTGTTCCGGATGGTGAGATCCGAGCACCGGACAACGGTCGTGAATACCCCGGAAACTGTTGAGCCGGCAACCGTCACTTAAGTACCAGCCCTGACACTTCTGTTCAGCGGCGACGCCCCGCAACACCACGCTGACCCATCATGCCCTGCATCGCCTGGACGCCTCGCATCATCTTCTGGATGCCACCTTTTTTCGTGAATTTTTTCATCATCTTCTGCATCTGCTTGTGCTGTTTAAGCAGGCGGTTGATGTCGGCGATATCGGTGCCGCTGCCTCGCGCGATGCGTTGTTTGCGTGAACCGGAGATGATGTCTGGGAATCGCCGCTCATGGGGTGTCATCGAATCGATGATCACCGCCATCTGTTTGAACTGGCGCTCATCCACCTGATCCTGCACAGCCTTTGGCAGCTGGCTCATTCCCGGCAGCTTGTCGAGCATGCTGGTGATACCACCCATGTTGGACATCTGCGCCAGCTGGTCGCGAAAGTCCTCGAGGTCGAAACGCCCCTTCTCCATCTTGCGGGCAAGTTTTTCGGCTTTCTGGCGATCCACCTTGCGGGTGGCTTCTTCGATGAGCGACAGGATGTCGCCCATACCGAGGATCCGCGAGGCGATTCGATCAGGATAAAATGGTTCGAGCGCATCGATCTTTTCACCCATGCCGATGAACTTGATGGGTTTGCCGGTGATCGAGCGCACCGACAACGCCGCCCCCCCACGCGCATCACCATCCGCCTTGGCGAGAACCACCCCGGTGAGCGTCAGCGCGTCATTGAAGACCTTGGCGGTGCGGGCCGCATCCTGGCCCGTCATGGCATCGACGACGAACAGGGTCTCCACCGGCTTGAGGTCATCCTGCAGCGCCTTGATCTCCGCCATCATCTCGGCGTCGATCGCGAGGCGTCCGGCAGTGTCGACGATAAGCACATCGGCAAACGCGGTACGCGCTTCCGCCACCGCGCGGCGGGCAATATCAATCGGCTTTTCGTTCGGCGATGAGGGAATGAAGATGGCGTCGACATCACCGGAAAGCGTCTGCAGCTGGGTGATGGCCGCGGGTCGATAGACGTCGGCGCTCACCACCGCGACCTTCTTTTTCTCCCGCTGTTTGAGGAGCAGTGCGAGCTTTGCGACGGTGGTCGTTTTGCCTGCGCCCTGCAGACCGGCCATAAGAACGATGGCGGGTGGAACGGAGGCCAGATTCAGGGCATCGTTAGCCTCGCCCATGATGTGAACCAGTTCATCGTGCACGATGCGAATAAAGGACTCGCCCGGGTTGAGCGCTTCGCCCACCTCCTGACCCACCGCCTTGGCGCGGACCGAGTCAGTGAAGTCCTTGACCACATCGAGGGCGACATCCGCCTCAAGCAGTGCCCGCCGCACATCCCGTAGCGCATCAGCAATGTTGTCTTCGGTGAGTTTTGACTTGCCGGTGAGCCCCTTGAGAGTCTGGGTCAAACGTTCGGTCAGGGTTTCAAACATGGCAATACATCCCTCAAAACAGACGCCGGAAGCGACAATCCGGCGGAAAATGGCCGGCGATTATAGGACTTCCGACCTCTGGCGGCTTGTGCCACACTGACCCGCGTTCCAGCCAGCCATGCCACCTTCCATAGACACTCAACTCAGCAGCCTCGCGGCCATCGTCTGCTACGGCGTTGCCCTGGTGCTACTCTCGCGTCGTATCTCTCACGAGACGTTTCACCCCGGCCCTTTCGCCTGGACAGGCATCGGCCTTGGTATGGTCATGCACTTCGGCGCCATCTGGAGTGCGATCAGCCAACCAACCGGGCTTGATCTTGAACTAATCAACGCGCTCAACGTGATGTTGCTCGTCATGACACTGTTCGTGACCATGGCCAGTGCCCGATTGCCGGTGGCCATTCTGTTGCTCGCGCTCCTGCCGCTGGACATTCTGGCGCTGGTTTGGCGCCTTCTTTCCAATGCGGACGCCTCGACGTTCAAGCCTGTCGACACCGGCACACTGCCGCACGTCATCGTATCGATGATCGCCGGCAGCGTGCTTCTGCTTGCATTCCTGCAGGCGCTCTTCCTGCGAGGCGTCGAGAAGCACCTCAAGGCCCGCACCCGCACGAACTGGCTGCGCCATGTACCGGCGCTCGAATCCATGGAAAGTCTGCTCTTTGCTGCCATCTGGGCCGGGCTCGGGCTGTTTGTGCTTGGCATCCTCAGTGGCTTCCTTTACCTGGATGACATGTTTGCGCAGCGCCTGGTCCACCACACGATCCTGTTGAGTGCCGCTGCGCTGGGTTACGTCATCCTGCTGGTCGGGCGCTACCAGTTTGGCTGGCGAGGTACTACCGCCAGCCGATGGGTGCTGGGCGCAACTGCGTTGCTTGTACTCGGTTATTTCGGCAGCAAATTCGTTCTGGAAGTCCTGCTCGGTAACGGCACGTGAATCTCAACGACATCCCGTTGTCGTTTCTGTTCGGCTCGCTTGGTGTGCTGACCATTCTATCCGCCTATTTCTCCGGTTCTGAAACTGCGCTGATGTCACTGAACCGGTATCGGTTGAGACATCTCGTCAACACCGGGCACTTAAGCGCACGCAAAGCGCGCGCTCTGCTGGAACGGCCCGATCGCCTGCTTGGTGTCATCCTCATCGGCAACAACCTGGTGAACTTCACTGCCGCCACCGTAGCGACCATGATCGGCGCACGGCTGTATGGTGACATCGGCGTGATCGTCGCTCCGTGGGTTCTGACATTCGTCTTCCTGATCTTTGCCGAGATCGGGCCCAAGACACTGGCTGCGAACCGGCCTGAACCAATCGCCTTCGTCTCTGTCCATGCGTTGCAACCAATTCTAACGGCGTTGAATCCACTGGTCGTCATCACCAACTGGCTCTCAAACCTGTGGGTACATCCCTTCATCAAGGACGTTTCAAAAGATGATCAGCTGAGCGCAGAAGAGTTTCGTACCGTAGTGAACGAAAGCGCCAACCTGCCTGGCCAGCACCAGTCGATGGTGCTGTCAATCCTTGATCTGGATGACGTCACCGTAAACGACATCATGGTGCCGCGAGCGGAAATCGTCGGCATCGATATCGATGCCGACATGAAAGACATCCTCGCCATCCTCGCCAACAGCCACCATACGCGGCTGCCGATCTACCGTGAGGACATCAACAACGTACTCGGCATCCTGCATCTGCGCCGGCTCACGCGGCATCTGAACAGCGAAAATCTGACCCGGGAGGATCTGCTCGCACTCGCACTGGAGCCCTACTTCGTGCCAGAAGGCACTCCACTGCATACCCAGCTGGTGAATTTCCAGAAGAACAAGCGCCGTAGCGCCCTGGTGGTGGACGAATACGGCGACGTACAGGGGCTCGTGGCCCTCGACGATATCCTTGAGGAGATCGTCGGGGAATTCACCTCGGACTTCGCTGCGCGTGTGCCGGACATCCACCCGCAGGACGACGGCAGTTATCTGATCGACGGCTTGGCGCTGCTGCGTGACGTCAACCGGGCGCTTGAGTGGGAACTGCCGATCAGCGGTCCACGAACCCTGAATGGCCTTTTGCTCGAACAGCTGGAAATGATCCCGGAGAACAACATTTGTTGCCGAATCGGGGCCTATTGTGTGGAGACCATGCAGATCTCAGGCAACGTCATCAAGACCGCACGCCTCTGGGATTCACGCGAAGAGTACGGCGACACCGCACAGGCAGTGGAAGAAGCCGGCATCTGATTGCCGGCCACCTCGATATCGTCGATGCCTCAGGAAATCAGCGCGCCCGCCACCGCCTGTTCATCGCCGAAACGATTGCACCAAAGGATGCCGTGATCGTATTGCGGCTGACGCCTATCCCGTAACAGCGGCCTCCTCCGGCTTCATTGATGGCCAGCAGACAGATCGCCTTTGCGTCTTTGCCTTCATCCAGCGAGTGTTCGTGATACTCGAGGATGTTGACGGGTTCATTCAGCGTATCCACCAGGCCGTTCACGAAGGCTTCGATAGGCCCCGAGCCTTCACCGTCGATGGTGACCCGACTCTCTGAGACTTCAATCTGGGCCACCACCCGCTGATCAGCCTGCCGTCCGGACAAGAGATCAAAATTCAGCAGACGATACGGGCCGCTGTCGACAACATACTCATCCATCAACGCCTGCAGGATCTCATCGTTCTTGACCTCGCGATCCAGCCGCTCGGTGAGCTTCTGCACAACGCCGGAGAACTCCACCAGCATCTCGCGGGGTAGCGTGATCCCGAAGATTTCTTCGAGGATGAAGCCAATGCCGCCTTTGCCACTCTGGCTGTTGACGCGCACGGTTTCCTTGTAGGAAGAACCCACATCCGCCGGATCGATCGGCAGATAGGGCACTTCCCACTGGCTCAGATCCACCCGCGCCATGCCTTTGCGGATCGCGTCCTGGTGAGAGCCGGAAAACGCCGTGAACACCAGCTCTCCCGCATATGGGTGTCGTTGGTGAACCGGCAGTTTGTTGATGGTTTCCACTGTTGAGCGGACCTCCGGCATGCGGCGGAAGTCGAGTTCAGGGTCAACCCCCTGGCTGAACATGTTCATGGCCATGGTGACGAGGTCACAGTTGCCAGTGCGTTCGCCATTACCAAACAGCGTGCCTTCAACCCGATCCGCACCGGCCATCAGCGCCAGCTCCGTCGCGGCGATCCCGGTGCCGCGGTCGTTGTGCGTGTGCAAGCTGATCACGGCGCTGTCGCGTTTCGGAAAATGGGTGACAAACCACTCGATCTGGTCGGCGTAGATATTCGGCGTCGCCATCTCTACCGTGGATGGCAGATTGACAATCATCTTCCGTTGTGGCGTCGCACCCCAGGCTTCCGCTACGGCCGTACAGACGTCCACGGCAAAATCGAGTTCCGTGCCGGTAAAACTCTCCGGTGAATATTCGAACGTGACATCCGCGTTGAACGAGGACAGACCTTGTTTGACGAGCCGCGTACCTTCCAGCGCCAGATTGATGATGCCGGTGCGGTCCATGTTGAACACAACCCGGCGCTGCAACTCGGAGGTCGAGTTATAGAGATGGAAGATGACCTTCTTCGCACCCTGGAGAGCCTCGACTGAACGCGCGATCAGCTCTTCCCGTGCCTGGCAAAGTATCTGGATGGCCACGCCATCGGGAATTCGATCCTCGTCGATGATCCTGCGGATGAAGTCGAAGTCCGGTTGTGATGCAGCCGGAAAGCCGACTTCGATTTCAGCAAAGCCGACCTCGAGAAGCAGTTCGAACATGCGCAGCTTTTCATCGACGTTCATCGGGTCGATGAGGGCCTGGTTGCCGTCCCGCAGGTCAACGCTGCACCAGCGGGGTGCGCGCTCGATCACGCGCGAGGGCCACTGCCGATTCGGCAGGTCAACAGGCTGGAAGCGCCGGTACTTCTGGAAAGGCATCCGGCCAATGCCTCGGTTGGCGGTGCTCATGGGTTCATTCATGTCCGTTCCTCTGCTTCGACGTATCTCTATCACCGGCGATTTGCCGCCTGTGAGACAGCGTCACTCGTTCTCTCGAGTTGGGTTCGAGTCTTGGTGTTTTATTCAGGTTTGGGCGTTCGCCCGTGCAGGGTAGATGATTGTGCCGGCTACGCCGGCAGCAGCAGAAGGGCCTGAGAGGCCTGAAGCGCCAAGAAGCGATGTGAACGGAATTCGGTCACGGTTGGGCTGATTCCTTAAGTGGCGCGACTATAACCGCGCCCGGCGCGAAGGCACAAGCCGGGCGTTCATTCTCGGGGATTATGTGTATGTCCGACATCTTCGCGCCCGATTGTTTCGCGAATATGGGCTGAATCCGCACCGAGCTCCGGTACCGGTCTCGACCGGGGCAGCGTCTGACCATCGATCCGCACCGGATTCGCCACCAGATCCACATGGCCCTGTTGCAGCGTCTGCCGCTCAACTCTGAGTGCCTTGTGCGATCGCAGCTCGTGCAGAGTGTTCACGGAGCCGAACGCCAGATCAGCTGACTTGAGGCGTTCACACAGCGCCGGGTGGTCAAGGCGTTCAAAAACACCGTTGATGATGTGGTCAAGCGCACTGCGGTTGTTAAGGCGCGCGGCGTTGTCCACGAACCGGGGGTCGGTCGCGAGTCCGGGTTGCGAAAGCACCACTTCACACAGCCGTGCCCACTCCCTCGGATTCTGGATGGAGAACACCACCTGACGACCATCCTTTGCGGCGTACGCCCCATAAGGTGCGATGGTCGGATGATTGAGCCCTGCACGACGCGACTCCAGCCCGCCGGCCAGCTGCATGAGCGGAACCGCCATCCAGTCCGCGATCGAATCGAAAAGTGATACCGCAATACCGCAGCCCTGGCCCGTGTGCGATCGAGTGATGATGGCCTGCAACACCGCAGCGAAAGCGGTCATCCCGCAGCTGATGTCGCAGACCGAAACCCCCACACGCCCCGGGGCATCGGGGCTTCCTGTGATATGTGCAAGACCACTTTCACACTGCACCAGGAGGTCGTAGGCCTTGAGGTAGGCGATCTGTGGCGCATCGCCATAACCACTGATGTCCACAGTAATGAGCCGTGGATACTGCGTCCGCAGATCAGCTGAACAAAAACCGAGCCGATCAAGTGCGCCGGGTGCAAGGTTTTGCACGAATACATCCGCGCCACGGATCAGGTCCGTCAGTGCCGAAGCATCTTCAGCTTGCTTGAGATCAAGGCAGATGGATTCTTTGCCGCGGTTGAGCCAGACGAAGTACGCACTCTCCCCTGCCGCCGCCCGGTCGTAGCCTCGCGCAAAGTCGCCTTCGGGACGTTCAACCTTGATCACCCGTGCGCCTGCCTCCGCGAGCTTCTGGGTGCAGTAAGGTGCGGCCACAGCCTGCTCAACCGACACCACGGTGGTGCCGGCCAGTGCCTCGGTGAATGCACCAGCGCGGTCTTCGATCACCGCAGCTCCACGCCAATGCGGGCCGCAGCCCCATTTGCCTTGGCCCTCGCCGCATCGACATCAGCAGCCAGCGCGAGTACCACACCCATTCGTCGTTCACCGGCGACCTCGGGTTTGCCGAAGAGGCGTACCTGGGTATCGGGTTCTGTGAGCGCTGCCTGCACGTCGGTAAAGACCACATCCCGTGAATGCCCTTCAACCAGCAGCACCGCGGAAGCGGCCGGCCCCCGAGTACGGATGTTGGGAATCGGTAACCCGAGAATTGCGCGCGCATGAAGCGCGAACTCGGATAGATCCTGGGAGATCATCGTCACCATGCCGGTGTCATGCGGCCGCGGCGAAACTTCGCTGAACCAGACCGTGTCGCCCCTTACAAAAAACTCCACCCCGAAGAGTCCAAACCCGCCGAGCTGGTCGGTGACCATCGCCGCAATCCGCTCCGCTTCCGCACGTGCCGACGCCGACATGGGCTGGGGCTGCCAAGATTCGCGGTAGTCACCGCGCTCCTGCCGATGACCAATCGGTGCACAGAAACTCGTGACACCGGTATGACGTACGGTCAACAAAGTGATCTCGTAATCAAAATCGACAAAAGCCTCGACGATCACCTTGCGAACACCCGTTCCACCACGCGCACCACTCTGCGCGTAGTCCCAGGCGCGCCCGGCATCGGCAGGTGTCTTCACCGTCGACTGCCCTTTACCTGAACTGGACATTACCGGCTTCACCACACAGGGTGTGCCTATTCGGGCCACAGCCGCTTGAAACTCGGCTTCGTTCGCCGCAAATTCATAGGCAGACGTGCGGATCCCCAACGTTTCCGCGGCGAGGCGACGGATACCTTCCCGATCCATCGTCAGTCGCGCCGCACGAGCCGTCGGGATTACGTGCCAGCCTTCCTGTTCAAGTTCAAGCAAGGTCTCGGTGGCGATGGCTTCGATTTCCGGAACGATCAGGTGAGGTTTTTCAGCCTCGATCACCTCACGCAGCGCCGCACCATCCAGCATGGAGATCACATGCGATCGGTGCGCGACCTGCATCGCGGGCGCGCCTTCGTAACGGTCCACGGCGATGGTTTCGACGCCGAGCCGCTGTAGTTCGATCACGACCTCTTTGCCGAGCTCACCACTGCCGAGCATCAGCACCCGCGTGGCACCAGGCGCTCCCGGTGTGCCGATACGAATGGACGATTCAGGGTTGCCAGACATCAGCCCCCTCCTGCTCAGTCAGTTCGACGGCAAAACGACGACTGTTTTGTACATAGTGTTTGGCGTTTCGCAGCAAACCTGCAGCCTGCGTATCGGTGAAGGTACGAACCACCTTTCCGGGGGCACCCAGCACCATGGAGTTATCAGGAATCTCCTTGCCTTCGCCCACCAGGGCCTTGGCACCGATCAGGCAATTGCGACCGATCTTTGCCCCATTGAGGATCACCGCACCGATGCCGATCAGCGACCCCTCACCGACCGAACATCCATGCAGCATCGCCATGTGACCAATGGTGACGTTCTTGCCAAGGGTCAGTGGAAAACCCGGATCTGTGTGCAGAACCGCACCATCCTGCACATTGCAGTTCTCGCCGATGGTGATGAGTTCGTTGTCACCACGCACAACCGCACCAAACCAGACGTTAGCGTTCTCTTCCAGCAGCACGTTGCCGATCACACGCGCGTTGTCGGCCACAAAATAAGCACCCTTCGCCCGAACCCGGACGTTGCCCAGAGACATCAACATGAATTCCCCCGAACCACCCTACTCTGCCCTGAAAATCCGATGAATCCGCGGTGATCGGTCGCTCGTTCACATCCGCTTTACAGAGCGCTCCTATCTGCCGACACATTCGCCCCGTATAGTACCCGACAGAGAGGATGTCAGGACCCCGAAGCGAATGCGCGAACTGCCAGATTTTGACGTACTGGTGGACATGGCCCGCCACAATCCGAAGGCATTGGAAGACCTGAGACTGCGCCTCACGGAGCAAGTCATCGAGGCTCAACCGGATCCGACCAAGCAGCAGCGGCTGCGTGGCCTTGCCTTCCAGATTGACATGGAGCGCAAACGAGCCCGCAACCCCATGGCGGCGACCATCAAGCTCTCCGAGATGATGTGCTGGAAACTGGCGGAGCTGAATCGCTGCTTCCTCAAACCAGAGGATGTTTTCGAGGAAATCGTGCCGGAGGCCAGACCCTTCACGGCTTCGGTCATCCCGTTCAAACGCCCGGCGCACTGAGTCGTCTCGGCCGCACTGTTCCGCACTGAGCAGACCGGCCCGGCTACAATGCCCACATGAACTACTGCAGCCATTGTGGCCAACCCGTCGTGTCGCGCATTCCCGACGGGGACAGCCGTCCCCGCTTCATCTGCGAAGGCTGCGGGACCATTCACTACCAGAATCCGCGTGTCGTCACCGGTTGTCTGGTGACGTTCGAAGACCGGGTGCTTCTGGCGAAACGGGCAATCAATCCCCGGCATGGCTTCTGGACGTTGCCCGCCGGCTTTCTTGAAAACGGCGAAACCGCTGCAGCCGGCGCCGCGCGCGAAACGCTGGAAGAAGCCTGTGCGGTGGTGAACGATCTCTCGCTCTACACGATGTTCAGCCTGCCGCACATCAATCAGGTCTATACGTTCTTCCGCGCCGAGCTGAAGGCACCCGAGTTTGCCGCAGGTACGGAATCACTCGACGTGCAGCTGATGAGCGAAGCGGAGATTCCCTGGGACCAGCTGGCCTTTCCCGTCGTCACCGATACCCTGAAGTTCTATTTCGAAGACCGTCGCCACGGACACTTCCCGGCCCGGGCGATGGACATCATCCGGGCACCACGTCCCCGCTAGCCAAGTCGATTTCCAGGTTGATCGCTGCGCTCACTTCAGCGCAGTTCGGGCATTGCGGAAAAGCCTGAGCCATGGGCCTGCTTCTCCCCACTGAGGTGAAGTCGCATCACGCCAGGTGTTCTGGATCGTCCGATACACCCGCTCCGGGTGAGGCATGAGAATCAGCACCCGACCCTGCGTCGCGGTCAGGCCTGCCAACCCCTCAACAGCTCCGTTGGGATTGTGGGGATAAATGGTCGTGATCTTGTGTTCAGGATCCACGTACTGCATGGCGATCTGGCCACCGCTGCGCAGGGCTGCATAGTGCTCAGGCTTGTCAAACTCGGCGCGGCCTTCACCATGCGCCACCGCCACCGGCAGTACACTGCCTTGCATACCGTCGAGCCAGGGTGACTGAACCGCATTGATTCGCAGCATCACCGTGCGCGCCTCAAACCGCTCAGAACGATTGGTGACAAACCGGGGCCATGCCTCCGCACCGGGAATGACTGACTTGAGCTGCGCCATCATCTGGCAGCCGTTGCACACCCCAAGCAACAGCCGATCGCGCCGGACGAAAGCCGCAAAGTGGTCACGGAGCTGATCCTGGAAAAGCACAGACTTGGCCCAGCCGCCGCCGCCACCGAGCACATCCCCATAGGAGAAACCCCCACAGGCAGCCAGCGCAGCAAACTCATCAAGGGATATACGCCCGGTGAGTAGATCCGTCATGTGTACATCTACCGGAGCAAAACCCGCTGCAGCAAACGCAGCGCCCATTTCCATGTGCCCATTAACCCCTTGTTCGCGCAGGATCGCGATTCTCGGCTGTCGGCTGTGCACAGCAGGCGCCTGTGCAGGATCAAAGGTGAGCGCCGCAGACAGCCCTTTCGAGGGCGTGGCGATCAACTGGAACTCTTCCTCCGCACAGCCCGGGTCATCACGGCGGCGCTGCATTTCAAAGCTGGTGCGCGCCCACAGCTGTTCAAGCATCGCCCGCTCACCACGCCAGAGAATAGCGCCGGAACTTCTGATAGTGATCGTTTCATCGTCGCGAATAGCCGCAACTGTCCTCGCCTCAATTCCGCAGACGCGGGCTGCTTCGAGCAGGGACGCAAGAGCACCGCCTTCAACTTGTACGACGACGCCGATTTCTTCCGCAAACAGTTCAGCCACAGCATCGGCGCCGACTTCGATGTCGAGGCCGACCCGACCTGCAAAGGCCATTTCGGCAAGTGTCGCGAAGAGACCACCGTCGGAACGATCGTGGTAGGCCATGAACCACCCCGGCCCACGACCGGTATCGATCAGGGCCAACAATGCCACGAGCGCCTGCGCATCAACATCCGGTGCCTCATCGCCAACCTGCGAGAAACACTGCGCCAGTGCACTGCCACCGAGGCGATTTCTGTTGCCAGTCGCCAGCAGGACCAGCTTCGAGCCCGGCAGGCGGAGCACCTGGGGCATAAGCGTTCTCCTTGCATCATTTACCGGCGCGAAAGCACTGACGATCAGTGTGAGGGGTGAAACCACTTCACGATCTTGCCAGCGAGTACGCATGGACAGGCTGTCCTTTCCAACCGGTATGGCGATACCGAGTGCCGGGCAGAAGCGCTCACCCACTTCGGTCACCGCGTCGAAGAGTGCCTGGTCTTCGCGACCACTGCCTGCAGCCGCCATCCAGTTCGCTGACAACACCACCCGATCACGCGCGACTACATCCGCGCTCCACAGATTGGTGAGCGCCTCGGCAACGGCCATACGCGCCGAAGCCGCCGCATCGATGAGTGCCAGTGGTGAGCGTTCGCCCATGGCGAAAGCTTCGCCTCGGTGCGTGTGATAGCCCGCTAGTGTGACCGCCGCGTCCGCCACCGGCACCTGCCAAGGCCCGATCATCTGTTCTCGGGCGATGAGCCCGGTAATGCTCCGATCGCCGATGGTGATCAGGAATTTCTTGCTGCCAACGGCGGGGAAGCGAAGTACGCGCCGGATCGCCTCATCGAGGGAAATCCCATGCATCTCAAGAGCACGTACCGGCGCATGAGTCGACTTGATACTACGAGTCATCTTCGGCGGTTTGCCAAAGAGCACTTCAAGCGGCAGATCAACCGGCACTTCGCCGAGTTCCCGGTCGTTCACGTGCAAGTGCTTGTCAACGGTGGCACTGCCGACCACTGCGAACGGACATCGTTCACGCGCACAGATCAACTCGAACCGCGGCAGCGCTTCGCGCCGGATGCCGAGCACATACCGTTCCTGGGCTTCGTTGCACCAGATTTCATGAGGCGCCATGCCGCGATCCGCGCTGAGAATATCCCTCAGCTCGAAGCGGCCTCCAGATCCCGCATCCTTCACCAGTTCCGGCAGTGCGTTGGAGAGACCACCGGCGCCAACATCGTGAATCAGCAGAACGGGGTTCTCAGGACCGAGCGCGACGCAGGCATCGATGACTTCCTGGCAGCGCCGCTCCATCTCGGCGTTGTCGCGTTGCACGGAAGCAAAATCCAGCGCACTGGCGCTGGAGCCGGCATCGACGCTGGACGCCGCACCACCGCCAAGGCCGATGAGCATGGCGGGACCACCGAGCACCACCAGTGCCGTGCCTTCAGGAAAAGGCAACGAGTCCACGTGTTCGTGGCGCACCGTGCCGACACCACCGGAGATCATCACCGGCTTGTGGTAGCCACGAATGGCGCCGGCCGCATCTTCGAGCTCCATGGTACGGAAGTAGCCCGTGAGTGCCGGTCGGCCATATTCGTTGTTGAATGCCGCCGCACCGAGCGGCCCCTCGATCATGATGTCGAATGCAGACACCATATGATCCGGTTTGCCGTTCTGCATCTCCCAGGGTTGCTCATCTCCCGGAATGTTCAGATGGGATGTGGTGAAGCCAGTCAGTCCCGCCTTCGGTTTTGATCCACGCCCCACCGCACCTTCGTCGCGGATCTCACCACCTGAACCGGTCGCGGCGCCGGGATACGGTGAGATCGCCGTCGGATGGTTGTGGGTCTCCACCTTCATCAGCACGTGCACGGGCTCGTTGTGGAAGCGATAGCCATGATGTTCCGGATCAATGAACAGCCGGTCTTCGCGAAAGCCCTCTATCACCGCCGCGTTGTCACGGTATGCAGACAGAACGCCGCGGCCATTTATCGCCCTGTGGGTGTTGCGGATCTTTTCAAAGAGCGAAGCCGTCTGCGGGGTTCCGTTCACCACCCAATCCGCATTGAAGATCTTGTGGCGACAGTGTTCCGAGTTCGCCTGCGCGAACATCATCAGTTCCACATCCGTCGGATCCCGCCCGAGACTCGCATAGGCACCCGCCAGGTATTCGATCTCATCATCCGATAACGCGAGACCCAGGGACTGATTGGCCGTACGAAGCGCATTTATGCCGTTGGCACCAAGGGCCACGCGGCTCAGCCGGCGCGGCGCGTGTTGATCAAAGAGATCCGCGTAGGCGCCATCAGGAACAAAACGCTGGGTCATCCGATCAAACAGCGGGCCACTGTCGATGGAAGAAGATGCACCGTCGACGAACCACCGTATGCCCCGCTCCGCACGCAGCACCGACGTGAGCCCCACCGTACGGAAGATGTCGGTGGCTTTGCTCGACCAGGGAGATATGGTACCGGCCCGTGGCAAGACCACGCCCAGCGGCTGGCCGCGACGCACCGGCATACCCTCGGTCGGGCCATAGTTCAGCAGCGCCGTTGCGCGTTCGTGATCAGATGCCTGGAGTGGGACATCAACGGACAGGATGTGCACGAACTCGGCATAGAGCTGATCTCCTGGCACACCCAGCTGCGCTCCGATCTGCTGCAACCGGAACACGGAAAACGCGGCTCGACCGGCAAATATCTCGATGGCACTCACGGCTTAACGCTCCTAGTCACACATAAACGCACTGCACTCAGTCACTGTCAGGTTCACTACACGAACCTCGCGCACCGGTTCGTGCGATCTCCCTTCGGGCCGCGAAAAAATCCCGCAACACTTCACTCGACGCTTCCGCAAGAACACCACCTTTCACTTCCACTCGATGGTTGAGCCGGGAATTCCTGAGTACACCGAATGCCGATTCAACCGCACCGGCCTTGGATTCCGTGGCCCCATACACGAGTCGTTGGATTCTTGCATGCACTAGCGCACCACAACACATGAGGCACGGTTCGAGCGTGACGTACAGCGACGCTCCCTGGAGGCGGTAATTTCCCGTTCTCTGTGCAGCCTGCCGTAGCGCTACGATCTCCGCGTGCGCCGTCGGATCGTGGGCACCGATGGGTTGATTGAACCCTTCGCCGAGCAATCTACCCTCGGCATCGACCACTACCGCACCCACCGGCACTTCGCCGAGAGCCGCGCCTTCCCGAGCCAGCCTGAGTGCGTGATTCATCCAGTGTTGATCTTGCGTCATGAACAACCGGACTTACGGAGAACCTGTTCTTTCGAATCGGGCGTCACCCGCAGGCACTGCCTCATCACTCCCACTCAATCGTCGCCGGTGGTTTGCTGGAGACGTCGTACACCACTCGCGAAACACCCGAGATTTCGTTGACGATCCGGTTCGCAACCTTCTCGATTAGATCAAATGGCAAACGCGCGATGTGCGCCGTCATGAAGTCCGTCGTCTGCACTGCGCGCAAGGCAATCACCGGCGCATGTCGGCGGGCATCACCCACCACGCCCACAGACTTTACCGGTAGGAATACAGCAAACGCCTGGCTGACCTTGTCGTACCAGTCGGCTGCCCTGAGCTCGTGAATGAAGATGGCATCCGCTTCCCGCAGTACATCGGCCCGCGTCGGAGTGATATCGCCAAGTATGCGCACACCGAGGCCGGGACCAGGAAATGGATGCCGCATGACCAATGACTCGGGGAGTCCAAGGTGTACGCCAATCCTTCGCACCTCGTCCTTGAAGAGTTCACGCAGTGGCTCCACCAGCCGGAGTTTCATGCGTTCCGGCAAGCCTCCCACATTGTGGTGTGACTTGATCACATGGGCCTTGCCGTATTTGCTCGCGGCGCTTTCGATGACATCGGGATAGATCGTGCCTTGAGCGAGCCACTTCACGTCGTTAAGTGTAGACGCTTCACGATCGAATACATCAATGAACGTGGCACCGATGATCTTGCGCTTGGCTTCCGGGTCCGTAACCCCTTCCAGCTTGCCGAGGAACTCGGTAGAAGCATCCACCACCCGCAGATCGAGATCGAGTGTATTGTTTGGGGAAAACGCCGCAGCCACTTCCTCACGCTCGTGCTTGCGCAGGAGGCCATTGTCCACAAACACACAGGTGAGCTGGCGGCCGATAGCGCGAGACAGCAACGCAGCCACCACTGACGAATCCACCCCGCCGGAAAGCCCCAGCAGAACACGGTCGTTACCTACCTGCCGCCTGATCTGTTCGATGGTATCGGCGACGATGTTGCCAGCGGTCCAGAGGCCGGCGCAGCCACAGATGCGTCGGGCGAAATTGTCCAGAAGACGCTGGCCATCACGGGTGTGTGTGACTTCCGGATGGAACTGCACAGCGAACCAGTTCCTCGTGACATCGGCCATTGCCGCGATGGGTGCACTCGCCGTGGAAGCGATGCAGGAAAAGCCCGGAGGCAGCACGGTCACCTTGTCGCCATGGCTCATCCATACCGGCAGGGTGCTCTCGCCGGAAAAGCCCATGCCTTCGGTCAGGGCCGTGTTCCGTTCCCGACGTATTTCCGCTGACCCGAATTCGCGAACATCACTGCCTTCCACGCGCCCGCCAAGCTGCGCCGCCATGGTCTGCATGCCATAACAGATGCCGAGTACCGGCACACCGAGGTCAAACACCACCTGCGGCGCGCGTGGTGTCATTCCCTCGGTTACCGACTCAGGGCCGCCTGACAGGATGATTCCGCGGGGCGCGAACTCACGAATCGCCTGTTCCGGCATGTCAAACGGATGGATCTCGCAATACACGCCCGCTTCGCGGATTCGCCGCGCGATCAGTTGGGTGTACTGGCTGCCAAAATCGACGATCAGAAGCTTCTGATAATGCAGTGCTGTCTGGGTCACGGTCACTCCGGCGTGACGGGTATTGTCAGTCATTCAGATGGAGCGCCAGAAACGGCGCTCCGAATTCAGAGCTCATCGGTCAGCTCATTGGATAGTTGGGCGCTTCTTTCGTGATCGACACATCGTGGACGTGGCTTTCCGCCATGCCCGCTCCGCTGATGCGAACGAACTGCGGCTTGGTGCGCATTTCATCGAGATTGGCGCAACCGGTATAGCCCATCGAAGCACGCAGCCCACCCATCAGCTGATGCACGATCGGTCCGACGGGGCCACGATACGGAACCCGGCCTTCAATACCTTCCGGCACAAACTTGCGGCCCTCGGTGTTCGACTCCTGGAAGTACCGATCACTGGAACCGTGCACACCGGACATCGCACCGAGCGAACCCATACCGCGATAGGCCTTGTAGGTTCGCCCCTGATAGAGCTCGACTTCACCCGGGGCTTCATCGGTACCCGCCAGCAGACCACCCACCATGACGGAACTGGCACCGGCGGCAATCACTTTGGCGATGTCTCCTGAATACCGCACGCCACCATCGGCGATGACGGGAACATCCTCGGCATTGGCCACCGACGCGGCTTCAGCAACGGCCGTAATCTGAGGCACACCGATGCCCGTGACGATACGTGTGGTGCAGATGGAACCGGGGCCGATCCCGACCTTCACTGCATCCACACCGGCTTCAATCAGCGCGCGCGCTCCATCTGCCGTGGCGACGTTGCCGCCAATCACACTGATATCCGGATACTTCTGCTTGATCCAGCGAATACGATCCAGCACACGTACGGAATGGCCGTGGGCAGTATCCACGACGATGGCATCCACGCCGGCTTCAACCAGCGCCTGCACTCTGTCTTCTGTCTCGACACTCGTGCCGACGCTTGCACCTACGCGCAACCGGCCTTCGCTGTCCTTGCAGGAATTGGGATACGTGTGCGCCTTGTTGATGTCCTTCACCGTCACCATGCCGGTCAGTTCAAAGCGATCATTCACCAACAGCACTTTTTCGATGCGGTGTTTGTGGAGGAGCGCGGTGATTTCATCAAAACTGCTGCCTTCGCGCGCTGTTACCAGCCGATCCTTCGGCGTCATCACGTCACGCACCTTGAGATCAAAGTTGCGTTCGAATCGAACATCGCGTCCGGTAACGATCCCAATCAGCTGATTGCCGCGAACAACCGGCACCCCTGAAATGCCGCGCTCAGAAGTAAGTTCGAGCAATTGCCTGACCGTATTGTCCGCACCAATGGTGACCGGATCGCGAATGATGCCCGTCTCGTACTTCTTGACCATCTGAACTTCGCGGGCCTGCTGCTCGATCGGCATGTTCTTGTGCACGATGCCCATGCCACCTTCCTGGGCGATGGCAATGGCGAGCCGCGCTTCAGTCACCGTATCCATGGCCGAAGAGATCAGCGGGATATTCAGGCGGATCTGGCGGGTGAGGCGTGTTTCGAGCGAGGTTTCGGACGGCAGGGTCTGGGAGTACGCGGGAAGAAGAAGAACATCATCGAAGGTGAGTGCTTCGCTTGCGATTCGCAGCATTTTGGTAGCTCACAAAACTGGCAGTCTACCGATCGACCCCTCTTCTGTAAATTCAAGGCTGTAAATTCCGGATCGTTTACAGCGTTTCCCGGGGTCAATAACTGCGAGGCAACCCGAGCACGTTCTGCGCTACAAAGTTCAGCACCATGTTGTTGGAGATCGGTGCAGTGCGCCACAACCGGACCTCCCGCCACTTACGCTCAATGTGGTACTCCCGGGCAAAGGCAAACCCGCCAAAAGTCTGGAAGGTCTGGTCCGCGGCGTACCAGGCCGCTTCCGATGCGAGGTACTTCGCAATGTTCGCCGCCTCACCGCAGCCTTGGCCGCTGTCATAGAGCGCTGCCGCTTTACGGACCATCATCTCCGCCGCTTCGAGCTGGGCGTAAGCGGTCGCCAGCGGAAACTGGATGCCCTGGTTGCGGCCGATCGGATTGCCGAACACCACCCGTTCCCGGGCGTAGTCGACACCCCGCTTGAGAAAATAGCGGCCATCACCCAGCGCCTCCGAAGCGATCAGCACCCGCTCCGCATTCATGCCGGCGAGAATGTTGTTGAAACCGCGCCCTTCAACGCCGACCAGGGATTCCGCAGGAATCACCATGTTGTCGAAGAACACCTCAGTGGTGTTGTGGTTGATCATCGTCTTGATGGGGCGGATTTCGCAGCCTTTGCCACGTACTTCGCGCAGGTCGACGAGGAAAGTGGAGAGCCCCTCGGTCCGTTTCTTCACTTGGTCCACCGGGGTAGTACGCGCCAGCAGCAGCATAAGATCCGACTGGAAGGCACGGCTCGTCCAGATCTTCTGGCCATTCACCACATAGGTGTCCCCGCGTTTCTCCGCGCGGGTCTTGAGCTGTGTCGTATCCGAGCCCGTGGTCGGTTCGGTGACACCAAACGCCTGCAGCCGTAGCTCACCACTCGCGATCCCGGGCAGGTATCTGCGTTTCTGCTCTTCCGAGCCATAACGCAGCACCGTACCCATGGTGTACATCTGTGCATGACACGTGGCTGCGGAACAGCCATTGGCATGAATGGTCTCAAGAATCACGGATGCCGCCCGCAGTGGCAGACCGGCTCCGCCGTAGGTTTCCGGGATCAACGCAGCGAGGTAACCACTCTCCGTCAGTGCATTCACGAACCCGTGCGGGTACTCGGCCTTCTCATCAAGGTCCTGCCAGTAGGCACCCGGAAAGCCGGCACAGATACGCGCCACCTGCTCGCGGATGTCCGCATAGTCAGCCCCGTAGTCGAGTGTGTTTTCGCTGCTCATCGAACATTCACCGTCAAGTCAGGTCCCACGGCCACAAGAGAGGTATCCGCAGGAATGGTTACTTCTGCCGGGGCATGACGAAGCAACAGGTTGTAGAGGAGCCCGAAGGCCGTATTGGTCACGGTACCGCTGATTAATCCGTCTGGATCACATTCAGCCGCGAGTTTGACGAGCCGCTCGAAAGTCTCGCGGTAGTTCATCGAATGTCGCCGACGAATCTCGGTGCCATAGAACACCAGCGTTCGCTGATCAATCATCGGCACCGAGTTCGAGAGGAACTCGCGGACAAACACCGTGTCATCTCCGAGCGACAACGCCTGCACCAACTCGCGGGTTCGCTCGTCAGGAACCACGTTGCCTTCAGTGTCACCAAAGGCCGAGATGAACTGCATGCCAGTGACCATACCGAGCTGCTTCTGCACGTTCTGGGAGATCTTGAAGAAGGCCTCCTGCCGCGCGTTCACCTCAAGCGCCGCCACGGCTTCCGCCTGTTGCTGCCCCTGCAACATCGACTGCCGCATGATCTCGGTATTGCTGGTCAGCTCTTTCTGCTGCACAAAGAGACCAATCACCAGCCACATGAATGCCAGTGGCACGAAAGCCCCTTCGAGAAACCCGCCAAGTTCATCGATGTGCATCGCGAACAGGGAGTCCGGCTGCCGGTTGAGATAAAGAATCCCGCCGACGATCCAGACAACGGTCAGCACACCGCCGAGAGCAATGCGCCAATCCATCATCGCGATCCGGTCGCGCAGCGTGATGACTTTCACTTTCTTGTTTTCAGCGTGTCCATGCGGGGAGTGTAACGCCGGCTGGGGGCGCTCGCGTACACTCGGTTTCCTTCAAACATATTCCCCAAACAAAGCCCACCGCCATGCAGGCGACCTCCACCCGTACCCTGTTCCTTGAAGGGCCGATAGTGCCTACCCTCTTCAGGCTTGCGGCGCCGAATGCACTCGCCTTTCTGGTGCAGGCTGGCGTCAATATGACGGAGGTTTGGTATGTGGGGCAGCTCGGCACCGTGTCGCTGGCCGCCATGGCCTTCATGTTTCCAGGCTTCATGCTGCTGCAGATGCTGGCCGGCGGCTCCTTCGGTGGTGCCACCACCTCAAGCCTTGCCCGGGCGCTCGGCGCGGGGGATACCGCTCGTGCGTCGGGACTGATCTGGCACGCGCTGGCGATCGCGCTGGCCGCCGGGGTCTTTTTCGCCGTCGTGTTCTGGCTGCTCGGCGCATCCACGTTGCGCGCACTCGGCGCCGAAGGGCAGATCCTCGAAGAAGCCTGGGCCTATGGTGCGATCGCCTTTTCGGGCGCGGCGCTGACCTGGGCGTCTGCGCTCACCACCAGCTGCATTCGCGGCACCGGCAACATGCGCTTCCCAGCGATGATCATGATGGTCAACGCCGTCATCCAGGTACCACTGTCGGGTGGTCTCATCCTCGGCTGGTTCGGATTACCAAAACTGGGCCTTCCCGGCGCGGCGGTTTCCAACCTGATCGTCGCGTCGCTGACCACCGTCACTGCGCTCTACATGTTGTCGCGCAAGGACGCACCCGTGCGTCTGGATACCCGTTATATGCGCCTGCAGTGGCCATTGTTCCGCGACATCACCCGTGTGGGAGGAGTCGCTGCGTTGTCGCCGGTGTTCACGATCTCGACCATCTCCACCATCAACGCGCTCATCGTCTCCTTCGGCACTGCCACCGTTGCGGGTTATGGCATTGGCGCACGGCTCGAGTTCCTGCTCACGCCAATGGTGTTTGGTTTCGGCATGGCCATGAACGCGATGATCGGGATGAACATCGGCAACGGAAATCTCGCCCGCGCCGAACGTATCGGTTTTCTCGGTGGGCTCTCAGCTGCTTCCGTGACCGGAGTGCTCGGTGTGACCCTCGCGGTTTTCCCGGAACTCTGGATGCACATCTTCACCGATGATCCGGCGGTGGCAGCGGAAGGCGCGAAATACCTGCACATTTCCGGGCCTGTTTTCGCCTTCCAGGGACTGGGTCTCGCGCTTTACTTTGCGTCGCAGGGTGCAGGCACTGTCATGTGGCCGGTGATTGCCCAGGCGAGTCGCTTTGTAGTCGCCGCCGCCGGCGCATCGCTTTGCGTCTACGTTTTCAACACTTCAGTCGAATGGGTGTTCGCAGTTGTCGCGCTTGGCATGCTAGTCAATGGCTCGGTGTCGGCAGGGGCGATCCACTTCGGTGCCTGGAAGCGACATCATCAGCGCGGATGATCGGCAGCAGAATGATGAACGCGATAGCGATACAGACACAGGCGAAGTAGCCGTTCATCGCGTAATTCTCCGATAGATCCCGGACATACCCACCTGCAAAAGGCGCCAGTGCTCCACCGGTGAGCACAAATGCCGCATGTGCGCCGGCAAGCTTCCCGGTCGGGTCGTAGCGCGACAGCACGCCGAGCATGATCGGCAGAAACGCCATCGGTAGTGAACCGAAGAGCGGCACAGCGATGCTGAATGCGATCACACTCCCGGTGGTAGCCACCACATAACAGGCGATCAGCAACAGCCCAACGATCACGCTCAGTGGCAGTAGCGGCTTCGTGCGCGACCCGATGAAGCCTGCGGCAAGTGGCACAATGATTCCGAACACCGCTCCGGCCATAAAGACCCAGCCGATGGTTTCCGAAGACATTCCCAGTTCCCGGGCGGCACGGACCAAGAAAATGCCCAGCGTGCCGTGGCCAAAGAACATGAAGCCGATGGCAAGCAGCGCAATCCAGCCACCCAGCGCCGGAGCTGACTTTGCGGCAACAGGAGTGTTGGCATCATGGTGTACTGACGGTGTGCCAGCGACGAAGAAATACGCCGCGATACCGCAGACCACATAGACGAGATACAGGCCGTCGAGCTCGTCAAACGCGAAGCGACCGCCCGCAGCAGCGCTCATCGGTTCGCCCCAGCCGATGGCTCGTGGCAGGACATAGGCGATGCCGACGCCCATCGCGCCGACTGCGGCGTTGATGACACCGAAAGTGGATTCAGGCGTCGCCGAACGAGCGGCGGTTGCCATGCAGGTCGCAGACACCGCGCCAAGGGCAAGCCCGGTGGGTATTCGCAAGACCAGCAGCGAATTCAGATCGGGAACGAACATTGACGCTGCATTACCAAGGAGGATGAGAGTGATCCCCATCAGATAGATCCGGTTCGTGGGCCAGCGGCTCGCGAACTGCGCAAAAACCAGTACGCCGACTGCAATTGAAAACAGCTCAGTAGATGCGACGAGACCCGCTGCAGCGTTTGATGCATCGTAGGCAAGTGCAATGGCATCGATGTTGAACGCCATACCCAGTGAAGCGGCGAACGCGAGCAGCAGCACGGCGGTCAGCGACAGCAGCTGCCCGGTTGAATAGTTAACACCCATGGATCGAAGGTCCCCCGACAACTTCTTCCCGGCCGGATCACGGATCCGCCCGACTCCCGGCAGCACTCTGGCGATTCGCCTTTAAAGGCGCAACATCCCAGACGTGTACACACCTTGTAACCGGATCCGATTTATTCCACCGCAGAATGTATTCGTATCCACCCATTCCTTTGCTCGACGGGTAAAGTGCCCGCCAATCCATCCCGGCTGACATCCGAATCACCGCCGGACCTTGCCATTGCGACTGATCGAACTGAGGACCATCACATGACGCCGTACATGCAACAAGTCGAAGAAGTACGCCGGGTACTCCTGCAACAGGGACACGAATGGCGCGCCATCAACCCGGACTTCGTGGTCCGCATGCGCCTGCAGAACCGCTTCCGCACCGGGCTGGACATCGCCCGCTATACCGCCGACATAATGCGCAAGGACATGGCGGACTATGACAAGGACACCGGTAAATACACCCAGTCACTGGGCGCATGGCACGGTTTTGTGGCCCAGCAGACCATGATGAGCGTGAAGAAAAACTTCAAATCGCTCGACAGGCGTTATATCTACCTCTCTGGCTGGATGGTCGCTGCATTGCGCTCGGAATTCGGACCACTGCCCGACCAGAGCATGCACGAAAAGACCGCAGTCGCATCGCTCATCGGCGAGATCTACACCTTCCTCAAACAGGCCGATGCACGTGAACTGCGCCACCTGTTTGTAGAACTCGACCAGGCCCGCGCCAAGGGAGCCAATGTCGCTCCGGCACTTACGAAGATCGACAACTTCCAGACTCACGTGGTGCCAATCATCGCCGACATCGATGCCGGTTTCGGCAACGAAGAAGCCACCTATCTGCTGGCGAAGAAGATGATCGAAGCCGGTGCCTGCGCGATCCAGATTGAAAACCAGGTGTCCGACGCGAAACAGTGTGGTCACCAGGCCGGAAAGGTCACGGTGCCGCATGAAGATTTCGTCTCCAAGCTGCATGCGATCCGCTATGCATTCCTCGAGCTCGGTGTCGACAACGGCATTATCGTTGCCCGCACCGATTCACTCGGCGCCGACCTCACCCAGAAGATTCCAGTCTCCAAGCGCGCCGGTGATCTTGGCCACAAGTATTGCGACTTCCTGCAGGCGACGCCGGTCAAGGACCTGTCGGAGCTCAAGGAAGGCGACATCACCATTCACCAGAACGGTGTGCTCTGCAAACCCGAGCGCCTCGACAACGGCCTCTACGCCTTCAAGGAAAACACCGGCTTCGACCGCGTGGTGCTCGATTGCATCACCAGCCTGGAACACGGTGCTGATCTCCTGTGGATCGAAACCGAAAAGCCGAACCTCAAGCAGATCGGCGACATGGTGCGCGAGATTCGCAAGGTTCGTCCGGAAGCGAAGCTGGTCTACAACAACTCGCCGTCGTTCAACTGGACGATGAAGTTCCGTGAGCAGGTGTACGACGAGTGGAAGGCCGCAGGCAAAGACGTTTTCGCATATCCCGATCCGAAGAAATTCGAGAAGGGTCTGATGGACGTGAAGCTGGACGACAGCGCGCTCGCCCTCGAAGCGGATCGATTGATCCAGAACTTCCAGCGCGATGCAGCCCGTGAAGCCGGCATCTTCCATCACCTGATCACGCTACCGACCTATCACGAAACGGCGCTCGGCGTGGACATGCTCTCGTCGGGCTACTTCGGCGAAGAAGGCATGCTGGCCTACGTGAAAGGTATCCAGCGCCAGGAAATCCGCCGCGATCTCGCTTCGGTGAAACACCAGGATCTGGCTGGATCCAACGTCGGCGACGATCACAAGGAGTACTTCCTTGGCGAGAAAGCACTGCTGGCCGGTGGTGCTGCCAACACAATGAACCAGTTCTGAGCACTGGTTATCCCGGGGTGCCTCAAGGCACCCCGTAACCTTCTGCTTTCGTCCGACTGCAGCAGAAGCCCTCATGACCACTTCCCGCGACATCATTCAGCAAGGCGCCGCCTCCTTCGGCACCAGCGGTGTTCGTGCACTTGTCAGCGATCTCGATGACCGGTTGTGCATGGCGTATTGCGCTGGTTTTCTTGAAGTCATCGGCGGCTGCTCTGCTGTTATCTTGGGCATGGACCTGCGGCCCAGCAGCCCGCGCATCGCCGCTGCCTGCACGGCAGCAGTGCAGGCTGCAGGACGCGAAGTGATCTGGTGTGGCGCACTGCCGACTCCCGCGCTCGCGAGTTTTGCGATCGCTGCCGGCATGCCATCCATCATGGTCACCGGCAGCCACATCCCGTTTGATCGCAATGGTATCAAGTTCTATCGGGCTGAAGGCGAAATCTCCAAGGCTGATGAACTGGCAATCGTCAACGCACCAGCACCAATGAGCGGCGTGGCGGCCGCACTTACTCTCCCCTCTGCGGATCCGTCAGCAGCGACGGCCTATGCAAACCGATACGTCGCCTTCTTTGGAACGGATGCACTCAGGGGTATGCGTATCGGATTCTGGCAACACTCAAGCGTCGCCTGGGATCAGCTAACACAGATTCTCGAATCCCTCGGCGCGAAAGTAACGCCACTCGGCCGGACCGATCAGTTCGTACCCATCGACACCGAATCCGTCGCTGCCGCTGATGTGGAACGGGCCAAGGCATGGGCACGTGACTCCGGCTTTGATGCACTCATCTCAACCGACGGTGATGCAGATCGGCCCCTGATCGGTGATCAGGAAGGCACCTGGTTTCGAGGTGATGTGGTTGGGCTGTTGACGGCCCGCTATCTCGGCATCCGGCATATCGTCACGCCAGTCACCAGCACCACTGCGCTCGAGCGTTCAAACCTGTTCGAAACTATCACGCGCACAAAGGTGGGCTCGCCCTACGTTCTCGAAGCGCTGGATACCCATCTGCGAAAGGGAACCTCCGGCGGCGTCGCCGGATTCGAGGCGAACGGTGGGTTTCTGCTTTCCACTGCGCTCGAGAAGCATGGACGCTCCCTGGCTCCACTGCCGACACGGGACGCTGCGCTGCCCATCATTACGTTGCTGGCGGCTTCACGCGCCGCTGGCCAGCCAATGTCGAAGTTGCAGGATGGATTACCAGCACGTTTTACGGCAAGTGATCGCCTGACAAACTTCAGCCGCGAAAATTCCAAAGCGCTGCTCGAAGGTCTGCTGCAACCCGGCGCTGCGCTAAAACTCCTGGATCAACGTTGCGGCAACCTGACTTCGACCGACCAAACCGATGGCCTGCGTATGACGTTTGCCGGCTTGTCACCCACGAACAGTGTCATCGTGCATCTGAGGCCATCCGGCAATGCCCCGGAACTGCGCTGTTATGTGGAGGCCCACGACGCCGCCACCGCAGGCGAACTGGTGGCGTTCGTTTTGTCCCGCGTCAAACCTGCCTGAAGTCCCTGATCAACCTCTGATGGAACACGAAGTATTCCATGCTCGACAGCGCCGGCCAATGGCCGGTCGCGTCGCCGCTGCCTCGCGCTGGCTCATGGCAAACATGCACGGGTCAACCCGCCGATCCCGATGGTGAAAGACCTCCTAGACTGATCCCGTCCGGTCTTCGTTCTCAAAGTTGGCACCCGATGTCCCGGAACGGATCACACACGCCCGTCGGCGGCGCCTACGCGCACTCCGCACTTGCAGTGCTGGTGATCGTTTATGTCTTCAACTTCATCGACCGCAACATCCTTTCCATCCTCTCCGAAAGTATCAAGGCTGATCTCGGTGTTACCGATGCAGAGATGGGTTTTCTGTACGGCACCGTGTTTGCGTTTTTTATTCGATTTTCGGTATTCCTCTCGCCCGCTTCGCTGATGTCTGGATACGACGCAGCCTGATCTCGGTGGGACTTATGTTCTGGAGTGTGATGACCGCACTCTCTGGAACAGCGGGTTCGTACGCGTCACTTGCCGCATACCGTATCGGTGTGGGCATCGGCGAGGCCAGCGCCTCTCCAGCCGCGTTTTCCATGCTGTCGGACTACTACCCCCCGGCCCTGCGTGCCACCGCCATCGCCATCTACTCCTCCGGTATTTACATCGGTGGTGGGATCGGCCTGTTCCTCGGCGACTTCATCATGGAATCCTGGAATGACCACTATGCCAATGCCACGAGTGTCCTCTTCGGCCTCAAAGGATGGCAGGCTGCATTCCTGGCGGTGGGTATCCCCGGCATTCTCATGGCGGCATGGGTACGTACTCTTCGTGAACCCACCCGCGGTATCAGCGAAGGCCTCGTAACCGCCGAACACACCTCACCTTTCCGCGTACTCACAACCGAGCTGATGTCGGTGTTACCCATTCTGAATCTGCCGGGACTGCGCGCAGTCGGTGCATCGTTGCGAGTCAACGCCATTACAGCGGCCGCGATTGGATTGGCGGGCTACGGCCTGTACCTGCTCACCGGCAGCATCGCCCAGTGGTTCGCACTCAGCAACGGCGCCTATGTGGTTTTTTTCCTGGGCCCAGTCACTCACGAAACGCGACTATGCCACGTACGCGATGATCTTTCGGTCCAAAGCGATGCTCTGTACGATGATCGCATTCCCGACGATGTCGTTCATCGGCTACGGCACCGGCTTCTGGATCCCGCCTTCAGTCATGCGATTGCATGAAGGTGTGAGCGCCTCTGAAGTCGGCCTTTGGCTCGGGCTAGGTGGCACATTCGGCGGCCTGCTTGGTGTGACGATCGGCGGTTTTCTCGCCGACCGTTTCAAACAACGCCATCCCGCAGGCCGCTTGATCATGCTGGGCGTTGCGATTCTCAGCTTTCCGCCCTTTACCCTCTGGGTCATGCATGCGGACAATCTGACGACGGTTTACATCGTCAACGTCTTCTCAACGATGTTCGGTGCAGCAGCAACCAGCGTGCCGCCCGCCACCGCTGCCGATCTTGTTCTCCCGCGCATGCGGGCCATCGCCGGGGCGTATTACATTCTGCTCAATACGACCATCGGCCTCGCGCTCGGCCCTTACTGCATGGGCAAGATCTCCGATGTCTTCGTTGCTTCCGGAATGAACGATGGCGAAGCGCTGCGTGCGGCCATCATCGTGTCACTCCTGATCCTTCTGGTGTCGCTGACGTTTCTGGTTCTGGCCTCGCGGTCGCTACCCGCGGATGAGGTATCGCGACTGGAGCGCGCGCGGGCGCTGGGTGAACCGGTCTAATCTGCTTCAGAAACGAGTGTTTGCCGCCAGCCGGCCAGTACTCATGAATGCGAAATTCCGGAATTCGCAGCAGATGCGAAACGCTCGATTGGCAGTGCTTCCCGCACTTCCGCACTGACGCTCGATCCAAGGTTATCAACCGGAATTCCCATCGAATCGGCAATGCGCACCATGCGCTGGAAATTGGCGATCACACCTGCCGCATCCACGAGGACTTCAGGACCTGCCACGGCAAGCAGTTCACGGCGTGCGGCGGGCAATGCGGTTAAATCTCGCCTTGCCGCAGCTTCAGCCAGACGCATCAGTTCCCTGCCGAACAGGATTCCTTCCGCCGCTGCAGCTTCATCCCCCATCACGCCTTTGAGGTCGATCCGGGTTCCGGTGGTCTTCGCGCTCACACGGAGCATCGAGGCATGTGCGTGCGTTCAGTAGAAACACTCATTAATCGATGACACCCGTGCAGCCATCAGCTCCATCTGCATGCGGTCGATGCTGCGCGCATCATCCCGCACCATGTTGCCCATGCGTTCAACGGGGAGATATTGCGCCGCTGCAAGGGCCAGCCAGTCGTGCAGTGCCTGCGGCACCGACGAAAGTGCCCGCAGGACATTGGCGCTGACACCACCGGGGAAAAGGTCACGCTCCTGCCCCACCGCGCCTTCTTTCGGGATCATCGGCACAAAGCCGATGTCATCCCGAAGCACATCCGGGACGTAACGCGTGATCACACCAGCTTGCGCAGGCGGCAGCGGTTCGAGTGACATGTCAAGGCAGAGGTGAAACTCATCGATGCTGAGCACACACACGACGACGCCGACCAGTTCCACATACGCAGAATTCGAAAGCCCCTTCGTTGTGTTGTCTTCGACCCATGACCGCGTGATCCGCCCGGCATGATTGACCACGCGATGCACGGCGTCGATCGCCGTTGGGAACAAGCCGGGAACCGGTGTGTGTTCACCCTTTACTCCGTAGGGCGAGAGAGACTGGCTGATGGCGCGGCAATAGCTGCAGCTGAGTGCATCGCGGCTGGCGTGGGCAATCGCGACCCGTTCCGTGCCCGTCCACTAGCTGCCAGCTTTGCCGAGCCTTTCCCAGAAGTCGCGGTGTGCAACCGCGATATCTGCGCGAATCGCAACGGCACAGCCTGTGTAGTCGAAAGCACCTGACTGCATCACATCACCTCTTCTGCGATCTTTTTCTTACTTCCTCAGGATTCACTCTTTCGAATTAATCCAAACGTTGCCTAATGCACCCCAGGTAATGACTTCGTTTTCACGTGTCGTCCACGACGCCACACCGATGGAGTGATACTCGATTGCAAGGCCCTTGAGAGTGCCGAGCCCGATTGCCGCGGCCAATGGATTATCGACCGCGGTCTGTGCCTTGATCGCCTCGCGATATGCATCCACATCCGGGTTGAGCAAGAACACCGCTGCGGTCACGACAGCGCCCGCCAGGGCAGCGATGAGCCCGCGTCCCATCAGCTTTTTTGTGTGAAGAAATGGCCGCGTGCGACGCCAGTGCTGTCGTACACCGGCTCTTCGTGTTCGATGCGGTACTTCAGGATCGGGCTCATCCGCGCCTTGCGTGGGTATTTGGAAAGATGCGCACCCATGTCGCGATACCAGTGGTCACGCAGGTGCGCTTCGAGCGCTTCGGATGAAGTCCACTCCTCGTAGACATGCACTCGTCCCGGTGTCAGATGATCTTCGGTCCATGCGTAGGCAATACAACCGGGCTCCGCCAGTGCGCCGTCTATAAACGGTCGCGCTGCAAGCAACATGGGTTTCACGTCAGCCGGGTTTTCCAGATCCATGTTGCCGTAAATGATGACCTTCATCGTGCCGCCCCTCCGCTACATTTATCAGCCGGCAGCATAACACCCTGTTTTGCTCTCCTCACAATCACTCAAATCACTCGAAGATTCAGCCACGATTCCCACACTTTTTCGGCAGCAATCTCGTGGCCACGCGGTGAGGGATGCACCGGATCATCGGGATCATTGCGCAATTCAACCAGACCTTCCCGCTGGAACGGCCCTGCGAGATCAAGCACCGGGATTCGCATCCGCTCCGCTTCGAGACCAACAATCGCGTACGCAACCCAGTGCGGATAGGTGCCATCCGCTGCGGTTTCATGCAACGGAAAAACCACGATCTGCAACCGGAACGCGTACTGATCACGCAGCGCAGTTAAACGCTCAAGAACATAACGAAGTCGTCCGATCCGATCCGCATCACCGTACCAGGCAGACGGTGGTCTATCCGTAACCTCGCGCACCAGACCACGCAACCGCATTTCATCTTCGCCAATGGCGCTGATGTGGCCGGCATGCCGTGCTGCGAACACATCAGGTTCATTAGCCTCTGCTTCAAACCGGCGCCCGAGCAGCCGATCGGCGATCGTGAGCAGAAGCTGCCCTACTCGGCTGCCCGCCAACGACGACTGAGCCCACGCATAAGCACGTTCATGGTATTCGAAGTTCGCAGAAACAACGCCGACATCATTGAGGCAAAAACCGATGACCACGAGTCCCGGTGAAAGTGTGAGACCCCGGTGTTCGAGGACGGCCAGCTCCTGCACATCGTCATATCCGGATAAAGCGAGATTCTGTACATCGAATCGCGGATCACGTGATTCAAGCCGAGTCGCCATCAGCTCAGGCCATGCCGTTCCCGCCAGCAGTTCACTGCCAAAGGTGATCGAGTCACCGAGAAACAGAACACGTCTTGCATCTCCGCTTCGATCAGGCTCCAGACTTCGAAAGCCGAGTGAATTGACCTTCACATCGGTCTTGAACGCACGGCCTTCGGCCCCTTGGATCAACTCATACCCGGTATCCGGATGCTCTGATCGGCGCAGCACCAGGTCCTTGCCTGCCGCCATGGCTTTCAGTGGCTCATAACCTGCAAAGCGCAAGGCGAATTTAACAGCAAATAAAGAAAAGATAACGCTCACCAACAGCAGAGCTGTGTTGGCGAGCGCTTGTTTCAAGAGTGAACGTGAGAAGTCAGGCTTTCGCGCGGGCGCGGGCGAGTGCTGGTCGAGACTGGCAGGCTGTCATCCAGCGTTTGACTTGCGCGTACTGCGAATAGTCCTGTTGGTCCATATCGAGCAGCATCAACACTGCGGCGACGTTGAGATCCGCGACGGTGAATCGGTCACCCAGCAGGTACTACGATTTAGCGAGTTGTATATCCAGCACCTTGAGTGGCCGATCAAGCGACTTCACCGCGTTGTCGATCACCGCCTGATCCCGCTTGTCGGCAGGAGCGAAGAGCTTCTGGATGACGATCTGCATCTGCAGCGGTTCGATCTCACTGATCCCCCACACGCTCCACTGCCAGGCACGGGCTTCACCTGCTGTATCCTTCGGATACAGGTCACCACCATAGGTTTTCGTCAGGTAGAGATTGATCGCCATGCTTTCGAACAGCACGAGATCACCATCCACCAGCGCCGGAATGCGGCCGTTGGGATTGACCGCGGTATAGTCCGGCGAACTTTTCGCACCACGAAAGTGTTGTGGTACGTGCTCGTACTCGATGCCGGTTTCTTCGATACCCTAGATCGCCCGCAACGCGCGCGATCCGGAGATGCCATAGAGTTTTCTGGCCATAGGTTTTTTTCAGCCCTTCTTATGCGGTCTGCCGGTAGCCCGGTGGCCGCTTGCCGTGTTCATCGAGCACCTTGAATTCTTCACTCAGATCTTCGATCCAGACGATCTTGCCGGAGCGATCCATCAGGCTATTGCGGTCGAGCAGCATCTGGATGATGCAGCGGCCAACAAACAGCGGTGTCTGGGATTTCGAGAGATCCATGCCGCGCTCTTTCGCCGCATCCTGGATGAACTCGGTGCTCACGGATCCCGGGTAGATCGCCATGGCCGCAACGTTTTTGGGTTTGAGTTCCACTGCCATATCGGCAGTCAGCCGGTCCAGCCCGGCCTTGCCCGCTCCATAGGAGCACGAGAAGTGATAGCTCTGCCCGCCCGGTGATGAGATGTTGACGATGGCCGCACCCGGACCCGCCTTGAAGATCAGCTGCGCCGCATGCCAGCTCGCCACATAGTGCGCGCGCATGCCAATGCCCACCTGGTCATCATAGATCTGGATCGGATGATCCCAGAACCCGCCGCCCCAGGCAGGTGGGCTCGGAATTTTGTAGACGTTGTTGATCAGGTAGTCGATGTGTCCCGCTTCGCGGCCTACCTGTTCGAAGACCTTCGCGATTTCCGCATCCTTGGCATGGTCGCACTGGATGGCGATGCCCTTGCCGCCTTTTTCATTGATCAGACGCGCGGTGGTGTCGATCGTCCGCTCACCGGGACCAGTGGTTCTGCCGGTCACATAAACGGTTGCGCCCTGTTCCGCGAGCGCAAGGGCGATGCCCTTGCCGATCCCGCGGCTGGCACCGGTCACAACGGCGACTTTTCCAGTCATGGTTCCCATGTTGGTACTCCTAAGTAATGATTGTTATGTCTGCGATACAAAAATTAGATCAAGCCGCCGCGAACCGGTCGAGACGTTTGTGAATGACATCTTCAGCCTGGGCCATGATGCGGGCCACCAGCTCTTTGCAAGTCGGTACGTCATGGATCAGACCCTGGCTCTGGCCCACGGTCCAGATGCCACCATCGATGTCACCGGCACCTAGCACGTTGGCTCGACCGCGCACACCAGCAACCAGTTCACGCACGTCCTCGATGGTCTTGGTCGGGTCCTGTTGAATCTTCGCAACCTCAAGAGCTACAGCGTTTTTGGCCACACGCGAGGTGTTCTTGAGCGTGCGGTTGATGAGAACGGTATCGCGTTCACTCTGGTTGACGATGGCCTGTTTGACGTTTTCATGCACCTTCGCTTCTTTGGTGGCGATGAAGCGTGTACCCATGTTCACGCCATCCGCGCCGAGCGCCAGCGCTGCAACGAGGCTGCGCCCATCCGCCATACCGCCTGACGCGATGACCGGAATACTCACCTGGTCGCAGGTTGAAGGCAGCAGCACGATCAGCGTGACATCGTCTTCGCCCGGGTGGCCCGCACACTCGAACCCATCGATGCTGATGACGTCAACACCGATACGTTCGGCGGTCACGGCATGCCGTGCGGAAGTGCACTTGTGAATGACCTTCACGCCATTGGCTTTGAAGTCAGGCAGATGCGGCTCCGGATTACGACCGGCCGTTTCAACGATCTTTACACCACCTTCGATGATGGCGCGGCGGTACTCATCGTAGGGAATGGGGTTCAGCGACGGCAGGATGGTCAGATTGACACCAAAAGGCTGGTCCGTCTGATCACGGGTGCGCTGGATTTCTTTCATGAGGTCTTCCGCGCTCTGGAACATGTGCGCGGTGATGAAGCCGAGTGCGCCGGCATTGGCAACGGCGGCCACGAGGTCACCATAACCAACACCGGTCATACCACCCATGACGATGGGCGTTTTCACGCCGAACATTTCGGTGAGACGGGTCTTGATCATGAGTGGTCCTCCCGGTGGAAAAGGCCCGGCATGTTAACGTCCGGCTCGCCACCACCGCCAGCTATTGCAAGATCAGACATCGCAAGAAACGGAGCGAAGCAACGCGGTCGGCGGATTCTTCGGTATCCTCCTACCGATGTTCAAAACGCTTCGATCTCAATCGGGATAACCGGAGCACACATTGGAATACTTCGCGAACTTCCCCGCCGGGACCGCTGTAGACCCGGTTAACTGGGCCGCACAGAAAGAAACGGAAGGTTGGCACGGTATCTGTGCAAGCGACCATCTCTGGGTGGGGCCAACTCGCTATCCCCATGTATTCGTCGCTGCGACCCAAATGGCCTGCGCCACCTCACGCATCGCGATCACCACTTCGTTCTGCAACAACCTGTTCCGTTCACCCGTGGAGTTCGCGCAAGCGGCCCTGTCCCTGCAAGCCGCAGCCAAAGGCCGATTCGAAGCCGGACTTGGCGCCGGCTGGTCAAAGGGTGAAATCGAGGCCATGGGTCTAACCTATCCGGATGGCGCCGGTCGGGTGAGCCGCTATATCGAAGCCCTGACTATCGTTCGTGAATTGTTGCGCACCGGCCAGTGCACCTTCGCAGGGAAGCACTACCAGGTGGACGTCAGCGGAGCACAACAGCTCGCCCTCGTCAGCGATTCACCACCGCCACTCATCGCCGCCGCAGGCGGACCGGTGGCACTCAAGCAAGTGATACCGCTGGTAGATCGGGTGGAGATCAAGGCATCTTCACGCAGCACCCGTGTCGGTCATCTCGATTTCCCCCCTTATGGCGTCGGTTACCGAAGACGAGGTGCGTGCGCAGATTCATCGGGTGCGGGACATCGCACCAGACAAACTCTTGGGAATTTTCATTCTGACCAGCGTCGGCAAGAGCCCTGCAGTTCACGGTTTGAAGTCGATGCTCGGCAATGGTTATCTCGGCCGTTTCCTTGGGGAGCCCGCCGCCGTAGCTGATGCGCTGCGAAGTCTTGCAAGCCTAGGGATCTCTCGAGTCCAGCTGACGGAACTGGCGCCCGGCTCCCATACGTTGCTCGCGCCGCACCTTGTTACTTCAAACTGATTCAGGTACTCCGCTCATGCATCCGCTCAGCCAGAACGACATCAACCAGATCATTCGCCGCAAAACACGAGTACGCCTACGGCATCGACACCCGCGACTGGAGCCTATACCGAAGCATCTTCACCGATGAGATCCGTATGGACTTCTCGTCCTATTCCGGCGCGCCTGCTGCAACCATGCCGGCAGACACCTGGGTAGTGAATTGCCGTCGTCTCTTTGACCATCTCGATGCGATGCAACATGTGATGACCAACCCGCTTGTCGACTTCGAAGGAGACAAGGCGCGGCTGCGCATGTACATGAAGGCCGAACACTTCCTGACCACTCGCAGCGGCAACTCCGATTTCGCGCTGGGCGGTTATTACGATGACCGGCTGATCCATACAACAGAAGGCTGGCGGATCTGCGCGGTCACCCTCAACGTCTTCTGGAATCGCGGCAATCGCGACATCATGCGGCTGGCGGTAGAGGGGCGACGTTAGCCTCTCTCGTTCGGTTTCAAACTCCTCCGGGCGTGCTACAAACCCCTCGTTTCGCTAAAGTGCGCCGCCGTTCAATATTCGCCCGCTCATTTCCATCAGGCCCTTGAAACCATGCAGGAACTGGATCGCTGCCGGGTCACTCCGGAAGAAATCGACTCACTGGGACACCTCAACGTCCGCTTCTATCTGGCCCGGCTCGACCGTGCGAGCCACCGGTTGCTTGCGGCTCTGGGTCTCTCAGCTGAGGAGCTCAACGCGCGATCAGCGACCTTGCGGCGCGTGGATACCTACAGCCGCTTTCGACGCGAACAGTTCGAAGGTGCGGAGCTGACCGTTCATGGCGGCGTGCTGGCCACAGCAGGCGACCAGGTTCGTTGTTACTTCGAGATCAGGAATCCCGCGCGCGAGGAGATCGCTGCAACCTTTGTCACCGGAACGGTGATGGCGGACCGGAGATCGCGAAGAGTACTGGGCTTGCCCGAGTCAGTTCGTCAGATCAACGAGCAGTACGGCGTCCAACTGCCGGACTACGCGGCGCCACGTTCGCTTTCCCTCGATCCACCCCGTATGGATATTCCGCTCGCCACCTTGCTCGAACGCATCGAACCTTACACGGAGTTCGGCATGACCGGTCGGCGTGAAAGGATCATCGAAGCGGATGACTGTGGCCCCGACGGCATACTGCGCGACGACGTCGAACTCATGTTCATCCTCTTCCGTCGGCAGATCGAAGCAGCCACAGATGCAAAGGCGTTCGGTCCGTCTGTGCTGCGCACAGACGAGGGCCACCCTTTCGGTTGGGCGATGCTGGAAACCCGTAACATCGAACTGGCCCGTCCCAGAGCCGGAGACACAGTGGTCTGGATCGGCGCCGATGTGAACATCGCCGACAAGTCACGGCAATCGAGGCGATGGGCTTTCGTCCAAGATACGGGTCAGATGCTCAGCATCCAGGATTCTGTTGGCATTGCGATGGATCTCGATGCACGCAAGGCGATCAATATCCCTGCGTCCATCCGTGCAGGTATGGGGCAGAACTATCTGCCTGAATTCGCCTGAGAACTCCTGATCAGGCCACCACACCCATCGGCGCTGCAGCCATCATCGCTGCAGCCAGGCGTTCAGCCATATCGGCTCGATCTGCCCGGGATGCCTGCTCCTTCGCGAGGTTATACCGTTCCTGCGGATCGTTGTTGAGGTCATAGAGTTCCACATCTCCGCTTGAGTACTGCGAGTACCGGAACCGTCCCGCATACAGCGTTCGGGTATGCAGCGGCAACGGGCTGCCGATGAGTGCCAGCGGAAAGTCCTCCTCAACAAGACACTGCTCTCGCACGGACACGTTCGGATCATCGAGCACCGGCTTGAGACTCCTACCCTGCATGTCCACAAACGGCTTCGCGCCGGCGAGGTCGAGGAAGGTTTGCGCCAGATCGAGTGAACTTGCGAACGACTGGGTCCTGATACCCTTGACTTGATCACTTCCTGCCGATGGCATGGCAAAAACCAGAGGTACCCGCAGACACCCTTGATAGTGCATCGTCGCCTTCAGCATGAGGCCGTGGTCACCAAACATGTCGCCATGATCGCTGGTGAATACCACGATGGTGTTGTCCGCAAGGTCAAGCCGCTTCAGCGCCGAAATCACTTCGCCAATGCCACGGTCCATCATTTCGATCATCCCGAATTCCGCCGCCATGGCGTGACGAACGAGTTCCGGGTTGGCACCAAACATCTGCACCATGTTTTTTGAAGGCTTCCACGAATGGATCAGCGAGAGATGCCGGGGCGCCGCGGACAGATCATCGTCGATGGTCTCCGGAACCGGCATGTCTTCCGGAGCATAAGCCTTCCACCACTTGCCTGGCGGCGTGAACGGATGATGCGGATCCGGATAGGAACACTGCAGGAAAAACGGTTTGTCGCTACCCGCCATCCGTTCGAGTGAGGCAATGGTACGTTCAGTCACAAACGTCGTGGAGTACAACTCTTCCGGCAAGGTCGGCTGATACACCTGCCACCAACCGGGATAGCGTTCGAGTGCGGGGCCGGCACTCTCCCAGGCGGTATTGAGCGTCGCGAGATCGGCTCTCCGCTCCAACGCCCAGCGGTAGTGATGCCCGGTAATCGCATCACCGTGACCGATCGCGAACTCCACATGCTGGAAGCCATAAAAGTTCGTAATCTGCGGCGCCCCTTCCAGATACCGTTCAGCGTCTTCGAGCGTATCCCAGCCGGTCGGGAATACCGCTGTCTGCGTTGGCGCACTGCACTGCCCGCGGGCAACATTGCGGCTCAGCCCGTGCTGCAGATGCGATTTGCCGATGAGCGCCGTGTTGTAGCCGGCGTCAGCCAGCGCATGGATACAGGTGTTCGCGTTCCACGCCAAAGACCGGTCGTTGAAGATCACACCGTGGGCCGTGGGCATGCGCCCGGTGATCATGGAACAACGGTTCGGCATGCAGATCGGATTGGCCACATGGGCGCGATCGAAGACCGTGCCCCGCGCCGCCAAAGCGTCGAGATTCGGGGTGCGGAATACGGTTGCCGCCAAATCCGGTGTGATCGGCGCGTAACTGGTCAGCGATGATCCAGAGAATATTCGGTTGTGATCTGAGCTCTTCTGGCGGATTCATTTGTTGTCCCCCGATCAGCTTCAATCGGACCGGTTCGGCTGCGAGTTTCGGTACCGGTCAATGGCCCTCTGCCTTGCCATCCCATGGTCGATGATCGGGCGTGGGTAGTTCAAGGTAAGTCCCGCTTTCAAGGGGTTGAACAGGAATCGATCCGGGACCTCCTTGAGCTCCGGAACCATCCGCCGGGTGAATGTACCCTCCGGATCAAAACGCTGGCCCTGAAGTTCCGGATTAAAAACCCGGAAATACGGCGCCGCGTCCGTACCCGTGGATGCGCTCCACTGCCAGCCGCCGTTGTTGGCGGCAAAGTCGGCATCCACCAACTGTTCCATGAAGAAACGTTCCCCTTCGCGCCAGTCGATGAGCAGGTGTTTGCAAAGAAACATCGCCGCAACCATACGCAGCCGGTTGTGCATCCAGCCCGTCGACGTCAGCTGTCGCATGGCTGCATCCACCAACGGATATCCGGTCTGCCCTGATTTCCAGGCCTCAAGTCCAGACGGGTTCTGTTCCCAGCGCAGATGATCGTAGTGCGGATGAAAACTGCCACCCCGGGAGACGTGCGGGAACGCGGCAATCACATGGCGGTAGAAGTCTCGCCATACGAGTTCGTTCACGTAGGCTGAGGATTCAATCGGCCCATCGAGACCCACTGCATTGAGGACCTGTCGGGGAGAGATTGTTCCGGCTGCGAGATGAGGAGAGAGGCGGCTGGTACCTTCCACGCCGGGAAAGTCGCGATCCTTTTGATAACGCTGCAGCGCCTCCAGACAGAACCGGTCCAGCTGCTTGCGGGCGGCGTGACTACCCGCCGGCCAGATGGCAGTGTCATCTGCTTCAGCGGCTTCATCCCAACACACCGACAGAGGGGCGATGGCTTCCCCTTGTGGTTCTGGTGAGGGCACGACTTCCAGCGTTGCCGCCGACAAGGCGGAAATCCATCTTCGCTTGAACGGAGTAAACACGGTGAACGGTCGACCGGCGTTGGTCAGTAACTGTCCTGGTCGAAGCACCACCGAGCCTTCATGACGCGTGCACTGACGCCCTATGCCAGTGACCGCCCGCCAAACTGATCTGTCCCGTTTCACCTCATTAAGCGGATATTCCGCAGCGAATTGCAGATGCGTGGCGCCGGTTTCCTGCATCAGCTCGACAATGGCCGCAGGCGCATCAGCAAACCAAGGCACCTTGCGAACCAGTAGCGGGATGCCGAGCGCGGCAAGGTCACTCGCAAGTGCCCGAACGGAGCGACGGACAAAAGCGGTCTTGCGCGGCCCTTCATGATGCGAGCGCCACTGGGCATCGGCTTCGAAGAAACACCCGACCACCGGGCCGCTTTCAGCGGCAGCCCGAAGAGCCGGGTTGTCTTCAACCCGCAGATCACTGCGAAACCAGACGAGTTGCTTCAGGGACGCCTACGCCTTATCCACACGGATTTTCAGAATGGGGAGCACACGTCTCAGTCGGATTGAATCCGCGTCCCACGCGAGACCAGCTGGTGTCTTTTGATCTTCCAGCCGTCTTTGGTGCGCACCATGTCGGACTTGTAGGTCGCCCACAGCGTTAACGTGGTCTTCGGCGCATCCTTCATGTAGTGCAGGGCCTGTACATCCGTCCGGCAATGGGCGGTGTCACCATTGATTGTGGCGAGCTGCGGCCCGAGCATGTGCTGCGTAGGTCCGAACCGTTGTAGAGCATTGACCACGTATTCGGTCCAGTTGTCACCGCCGTTCACCGTCTTATCACCAAACCCCACCACTTCCACGTCATCGTGAAAGCAGCTGCGGTACATTTTCATGTCGCGCTCATCGACACCGGCTGCATAACGCAACATCACATCCATCAGCTGTTGCCGATCTGTTGCCCAGTCACTCATGCCCTTCCCCTTGATCGTGCTTGCAAGACTCCTGTATTAAGCCTCCGGGGAACGGGCCAAGCAACCAATCGAGCCATTACGGCCAGATCATTCAGGTCCAACAAGGGGCGAACGCATGTATCCAGGACACTGGGCTACGGCAAAACCGGACACTCCGGCGGTAATCCACGCAGCCACGGGTGAGACCATGACCTGGCAGGCGCTGAACGATGCATCGAACCGGGTCGCGCAGCTCCTGCGAAGACTCGGCCTCGAAACCGGCGATCACGTCAGCCTGTTGATGGAGAACCACTTCGACTATTTCCCCTTCGCCTGGGGTGCGATGCGAGCGGGCCTCTATCTCACCTGCATCAACCGCTACCTCACCGTCGAAGAAGCCGCCTATATCGTCACCGACTCCGGCGCAAAAGCGGTGCTCGCGTCCGGCATCACCTGCGATCTCGTCGCACTGCGCATCTTGACCCCCGACACTACCCATCACCTCGCAGTGCGTGGATCCGCTGACGGCTGGCAGGACTATGCGATGTTGCTGCAGGCAGAGCGGCCCATCCCACTCTCATATGAGCCGATGGGCGACAGCATGTTGTACAGCTCCGGCAGCACCGGGCGACCCAAGGGCATCAAACGTCCGCTCTCGGGCAAGACCGTCCAGGAGGGTATTCCCGGTGTGCAGCGGGCCAATCCCTACGGCATCGACGATGCGACGATCTATCTCTCGCCGGCACCGCTCTATCACGCGGCACCCTTCGGTTTCTGCATGCGCACACTGTGTCTGGGTGGCAGTGTGGTGATGATGGAGAAGTTCGATGCGGAAGCTGCACTCGCTGCCATCGAACGGTTCCGCATCTCCCACAGCCAGTGGGTACCAACCATGTTTGTACGCCTGCTCAAACTCGACAGTGCTGTCCGCGACCGGTATGACCTCTCCTCCCACCAGGTGGCCGTGCATGCCGCCGCGCCGCGCCCGGTGGAGGTGAAACGGCAGATGATGGATTGGTGGGGGCCGATCCTCTGGGAGTACTACGCCGGTACGGAACGTAATGGTTCTACGATAATCGGCCCCGAAGACTGGCTTGCGCATCCCGGATCCGTGGGACGTGCAGCGAGCGGCATGATCCACATCTGTGATGAAGAGGGCGTTGAACAACCCTCAGGCGAAGCGGGTCTCGTCTATTTCGAACAACCGGCCAAACCGTTCGAGTACCATAACGATGCCGCCAAGACCGCGGGCGCCGCGCACCCGGAGCATCCCAACTGGACCTCACTCGGGGATGTGGGTTATCTCGATGGCGACGGCTATCTCTACCTCACGGATCGCAAGGCATTCATGATCATCTCAGGCGGCGTGAACATCTATCCGCGAGAGATCGAGGATGCGCTGATCCTCCATGACAAGGTGGCTGACGTTGCGGTGTTCGGCATACCGGATGAAGACTTTGGTGAATCTGTGAAAGCCGTCGTGCAACCCGTACCCGGAGTGGAAGCATCCGCCGCGCTGGCCGTCGAACTGACCACCTTCGCTAAAGACCACCTTGCCGGCTACAAGGTGCCTCGCTCCATCGACTTCATGGCGGAATTGCCGCGCCTGCCCACAGGCAAGCTGTACAAGAAGGTGCTGCGGGATCCGTACTGGCCGAAAAAGAACTGAACTGCTGAGCTGCGTCACCACGGTTGCCGCTCTCTTCCGCCGCTGCATCCCGGCGACTATCCTTCCCCGCCCACTAATCCGGTAACTCCGATGGAAATCGAAGCCCACGACCCCCATCACGCTGCGGAGCATGACCTTCACGATAAAGGTCTGTCCCACAACTCCATCGGCTTGTTGGCCAGCACGGTACTTGCCATCAGTTGCGTGGCACCGGCCTATACGCTGACGGCGACTATCGGGCTGCTCGTCGCCGAAGCGGGCACGCAAGTGCCGATCATCTTCCTTGCGGGTTTCCTGCCGATGTTCTTCGTCGCGTTCGCTTACCGCGAACTCAACAAGGTGGCACCGGACTGCGGCACGTCATTCACGTGGACCACCAAGGCATTTGGGCCCTACATCGGCTGGTTGGGCGGCTGGGCCGCGATTCTCGCCACCGTCATCGTGATCTCGAACCTTGCAGGCGTCGCTGTTCAGTTCACCTACCAGTTCATTGGATCGGTTGTTGGCAGCGAGTCCATCGCCATACTCTGGGAAAACAAACTGGTCAACGTGCTGACCTGCCTGGTCTACATTTCCATCGCGACCTGGGTGGCCTACCGCGGCATCACCACCACTGCTCACGTGCAGTACATCCTCGTCGGGTTCCAGATGCTCCTGCTGCTGGCACTCGCATACTTCGCACTGACGGGTCCATCGCGCTCGGAAACCGCCATCGAATTCAGCTGGAGCTGGTTCAGCATAGAAAGCCTGACGGTGTCCGCCTTTGTTGCGGGACTGTCCGGTTCAATCTTCGCGTTCTGGGGTTGGGATTCGGCGCTCACTGCCAATGAAGAAACCAAGGATGCCGATAAAACCCCGGGACGTGCTGCGATCCTTGCTGTGGTTTCGATCCTCCTCACCTACCTCCTGGTCTCGATCTCGCTGGTCATGTTTGCCGGAGTGGGCGATTCAGGCCTCGGGCTTGCGAACGCCGACATATCCGACAATGTGTTTGGTGCACTCGCCCAGCCGGTGATGGGTGATCCATGGTACAGCCTGCTGTTTTTGTGTGTTGTGGCATCGAGCGCCGCCAGTCTCATAAGCACCTTTCTGCCGACGTCGCGCACGCTGCTGGCCATGGGGACCTATCGCGCCATCTCGCCGAAATTCGCGACGATCCACCCCACCTATCTGTCACCTTCGTATGCGACCATCGCCGGTGGACTCGGTGCCGGCCTCTTCTACGCCACCATGTCCTACCTCAGTGAAAACGTGCTGGTCGATACGATCTACTCCATCGGCATCATGATCTGCTTCTACTACGGCCTTACCGCCTTCGCCTGCATCTGGTTTTTCCGCAACGAACTCTTCCATAACCTTTCATCGATGGTCTTCAAGCTGCTCTTCCCGTTGCTCGGTGGTATCGGCCTGACCTTTGTTTTCATCGTCACTCTGCGTGACTCGTTTTCGCCGGACTATGGCAGCGGCGCGTCCGTGGGCGGTGTGGGCCTCGTGTTTGTGCTCGGTGTGGGCCTCATCCTTTCAGGCTTGTTGATCATTGCCTGGTGGCGCGCGAAGGATCCGGAGTTCTTCATCGGCGATACGCTGAAGACGGATACTCCTGAGCTTCTGGATTGATCAACTCAAGCCAGGAAGGCCAACAGGAAAAGACACCGTGACGGAAGAGCAGCTCTGGATTCTGATCGCGGCGGGAGTCGCGATCGTGGTGCTGCAACTGATTCTGCTGCTCAGGCGACCCCGCTTCGACACGCCCCCTGACCTCAGCGCCCGGCTGACAACGCTCGAGGGCATCACACAACAGCTGATGCTGGTGGTCTCTCGCACTGAGGGTGACCTCAACCGCCAGCACGACGCCATCGAAAACGTACAGCGATCCCAATCGGACGGAAGTACTGCACTCGCCCGCACGGTGGATGACAAACTCAAGGAGACGATTGAAGAAGGCCGTGTTGGGCGCCGTGAACTAACGGAGAGCTTCAGTCGCTTTGACAGCCGTCAGAACGACCTGCTCACTGCCTTTCAGCAAACGATGACCCAGCAGCTACAGAACATCGCCCAGGGTAGCAACCAGACGGCGGAACAGCTGCGCAATACCCTCAACGAACGCCTCGCCACCATCCAGGCGGACAACGCCCAGAAGCTTGAAGAGATGCGCCGCACGGTGGATGAGAAGCTGCATGCCACACTCGAGCAGCGCCTCGGTGAATCCTTCAAATTGGTCAGCGAACGGCTGGAGCAGGTGCACAAGGGTCTGGGTGAGATGCAGACGCTCGCGGGCAACGTCGGTGACCTCAAGCGGGTGATGACCAACGTGCGTACACGTGGCACCTGGGGTGAACTGCAACTGGGTGCGCTCATCGAATCCCTGCTCACAACGGAACAGTACGAACGCAACGTCAAGACCGTACCCGGCAGCAACGAGCTGGTCGAGTTCGCAATCCGCATGCCGGGTCAGGACGACAAACCGCTGTGGTTACCGATTGATTCCAAGTATCCGGTAGAGGACTACCAGCGGTTGCTTGACGCCCACGAGACTGGCGATAAAGCGCAGGTGCAACAGTCAACCAGTTCATTTGAAACTTCGCTGCGAATTGAAGCGAAGAAGATCGCCAGCAAATACCTGAGCCCGCCGCACACCACTGACTTCGCGATCTTGTTCCTGCCCACGGAAGGATTGTTCGCCGAAGCACTGCGCATCCCGGGGCTCTTCGAATCGCTGCAGAACCAGCATCGCATCGTGATCGCCGGCCCCACCACGCTTGCAGCGACACTCAACAGTTTAAGGCTCGGTTTCCGCACCCTCGCCATCGAAAAACGTTCATCTGAGGTGTGGGAGTTGCTGGCGGTCACCAAGACTGAATTCAGGAAATTCGGGGACGCCGTCGATGCCACCCGAAGGTCAATCGATCAGGCGTCGAGCCACCTGGAGAAAGTCGGCACCCGGACAAGGGCGATCGAGCGCAAGCTGCGCAACGTTGAAACCATCGCAGTAGATTCCGGTGTTTCGCTGCTCGGCGATCTGCCTGCGGAAGATGAGTCCGACTAGGGACGCGCTCATCGCCATATCAACTGCGCTACTGCCACACACCGGTCAGGTCAGTACCGCACCCCGAATCGCGAAAAAGATAGTCGCGACCGATATGCTCCCGTCAGGTTCGTCTGAACCGCAACATCTGGCCCGCACCCGCTTTGCGGTCCTCACCATCCAACACCGAGAGCGCACCGTTGACCCACACGGCCTTGATGCCATCAGGGTATTGTTTTGGATCATCGTACGTCGCGGTATCGGTGATGACTGCCGGATCAAAAAGCACGAGGTCCGCAAATGCCCCTTCACGGATCCGTCCACGGTCAATCATCCCGAACGTGTCCGCAGCGAGAGACGTCATGCGGCGCACTGCCTCCGGAAGTTTGAGAATTCCGCGCTCCCGGACATAACGGGCAAGCACACGAGGAAAAGTACCGAACAGCCGTGGATGCGGCCGACCGCGCAGATCGGGAATGCCATCGGAACCGACCATCATGTCGGCATGTGCCAGATTGGTTTCGATATCTTCTTCCGCGATGATGAAGTGGATACAGATAGTGTGGTCACCACGCGGCGCGGTGAGGATCATCCGCACCGCTTCGGTGATGTGAATGCCTTGCTCAACAGCAATGTCCTTGAGCATGCGGCCTTCGAACTCGCGAAAGGCCGGGCATCTGGCAATGCGGATCACTTCTGCTAGTGCCTGGTTCACCCGATCGAGGTTGAAATACTCGACCATACGTCCGCTACCGGCGGTGTAGGGATAAACATCCAGTGTCACCCGTTGTCCCGCGGCGAGCGCTGTATCGACCCTGGCCAGGGAATCTCTCACCTTGCCCCAGTTGCCAGGACCTGCTGCCTTGTGATGGGAGATGTGCAGATGCACACCGGCTTCGCGGCTGATGGTCAACGACTCTTCCACGGCTTCGAGCAGGTGATCCCCTTCGTTGCGCATATGCGTGGTGTAGAGCGCATCAAAAGGTGCCGCACAGCGGGCCAATTCGGTGACCTCCTCGGTCTGGCTCCACCGTCCGGGCCGGTAGATCAACCCTGACGAGAATCCGCAGGCGCCTTGTTCGAGGGCGCGCTCGACATGCGCCTTCATCTGCGCAAGTTCATCAGGCGAAGGTGATCGCTGCGCCATATCCATCACCATTGTGCGCACGGTGTTGTGGCCAACCAACATCATGTTGTTGATGTTCGGTTTCAGCTCCAGCACTGTCTTGAAATAACCATCCAGATCGCGAAAGTCGCCGTTCAGGCCCGCGAGGATGCCGCCACTCATTTGCATCGGGTCTCGCGCCGGGTCAGCGGGAACAGCGCTGAAACCGCAGTTGCCACTGACGACAGTCGTTACACCCTGAGCGAGCTTGAACATCATGTCCGGATAACGCAGGAACGCGCCATCATCATGGGAGTGGGTATCGATAAATCCGGGCGAAAGGGTCAGCCCCCTGGCATCCAGCTCTTTATGCGCCGCGCCTACCGCGCCAACGCCGTCAATGCGTCCATCCTTCAGACCGACATCACCCGCAAACGCTGGGCTGCCGGAGCCATCAAGTATCGAGACGTTGCGAATCGCAAAATCGAGCATGGTGATTCCTTTACAGTCCGTAGGCGGTGGGGCGGGTGCGCAGCCATTCACCGACCTTCTCACCGATCATGATGCAGGTGAGATTGGTGTTGGCGCGTGGCACTGACGGCATGATCGACGCATCGGCGATGACAAGCCCGTCGACACCATGACAACGACCGTACTGATCCACCACCGCGAGAGGATCGTTTTCTGGTCCCATCTTCACCGTGCCACAGGGGTGATAGCCGCTGGCTGAAAAGCGGCGGCAGAGTGTTTCGAGTGTCGCATCGTCCGTGCCCCGGGCAGGATCTGGGAAACTGATCGAGTGAGTCATGTCTGCCAGCGGCGACGTGGCTGCAAATCCGAGGGTATCGCGCATACAGCCGACCAGTCGCTTGAGGTCGCGTTCGTCTTCACAGAAACGGTTGTGCACGATCGGTGCGGTCAACGGATCGGCACCACCCAGCAGCACTTCGCCCCGCCCATACTGGTATTCGAGCACCGCGGCGATGGCGAACATCGGCGGGCCATCGGGTTTGCCGGCAAAACTGATCTGCTCGATCTGCAGGTCATTACGTTTGTCTGAACCGGGCGATGTGTAGCGCAGGATCGTCTGGATGATGGGCGCGTCATGATCAACTTTGAGGCCGTCCTTGCCACGACAAACCACAGACAGCGCCGGATGATCCGAGAGATTTTTGCCCACTCCGGGATGCTCCCGAACACAGGTGATGCCGTGATTTTCCAGCTGCGTGCGTTCACCGATACCGGATCGCATCAACAACGCCGGTGATTGCAGGGCTCCGGCACAGACCACCACAAGACGCGCGTTCAGCCGTTCAATACCGCCTTCTGCCTGCAGCACTTCAACGCCAGCACAACGCCCTTTGTCTAAGACAAGCCGGCTCACATGACTGTGCGAGCGGATATGAAGATTGGGCCGGATTCGCGCTGGCGCAAGATAACCGACGGCACACGACACCCGCAGCCGCCCGAGTTTGTTCATCGGATGCGGCCCGGCACCATACCCCCAAGGTTCATTCGCATCCGCGCAATACGGGTACCCAAGCCGGTCCGCCGCATCGAGAAACGCCGCCTGCGGTGTGGTCAGCTCTCCCCGTGGATAACGCCGGATGCTGATCGGCCCGGCATCGCCATGCCAGGGCTCGTGGCCAAAATCGAGGTCACGTTCGAGGCGGCGAAACGCCGGCAGAACCTGATCCCAGGCCCATTCCGGATTACCTGCCGCCGCCCACTCGTCGTAATCCTCCGGCATGCCACGCAACGCAATCGTGGTATTGACGGCGGAAGAACCACCTACCACACGCCCGCGAGGAAACGCCACGCTGCGTCCGGTGGTGGGCTCGTAACGGAACTTCCAGTCGTGATCGGTATAGGAATTGTTGTGGCTGTTGATGAGGTCCCGGGGCGTACGCGAAAGATCCGGATAATCAGGACCTGCTTCGACCAGGCAGATCGACAGGTTCGGATTTTCCGATGCACGTGCGGCAATAGCTGCGCCACTGCTGCCGGCGCCGACAATCAGGATATCGAACATGCTGAGTTATTCCCTTCTCCGATCGGATGATCCTTCGGCCATCAAAGGGATGCAATGCGCACTGCTGCCTTTGATACGCTGGCATGAAGTCCCAAAACTGACCCGGCATGAATAAATTGCTGCGTGGATTGCTCATCCTCGGTATCGCCTTCGGTGCCGTGGCCTGGCTTGCCGTTTCGACACGGACCGGTCAAGACCTGCTTCTGCCCCGACTGATCAACGCTGCGATGCAGTCGCAATCCGTCACTCGCTATGACGGTATCAGGGTATTCATGTGCGGCACAGCATCCCCCTTGCCGTCACCGGATCGTGCCCAGGCGTGTATCGCGGTCATGGCCGGCGAAACGCTCTACCTCGTTGATGCGGGCGAAGGGTCCAGCGAGACCTTCAATCTTTTCGGTGAATCCACCGTCAATATCAAGGCCGTCCTGATCACACACTTCCACTCGGACCACATCTCCGGCATTCCCGACTTCAATCTCAACAGCTGGGTCAGCGGTCGCAAGGCGCCACTGGTACTCATCGGTCCCGCCGGGGTGGAACGGATCGCCGAAGGATTCAATGAAGCCTTCGCGCTCGATCGCAGCTACCGCGTCTCCCACCATGGTGAAGACCTGTTGCCACCGGCACTCGGCGAACTCGGATTCCGCGAAATCGCTCCGGATGAAGTCTGGCAGGACGGGGAGCTGCGCATCTCTGCATTCCCCGTGGATCACGGCCCCGTCAAACCTGCGGTTGGTTACCGCTTCGACTACAAAGGCCGTTCCGTCGTGATCAGCGGCGACAGCAACGCCGTGGACAGTCTTGTCACGGCCGTCGGGAATGCGGATCTCCTCCTCCACGATGCGCTGTCCATGCCGATGATCAGCGCCATGGAAGAAGCCACCAAGCGATTTGGTCGGGAGCGGCAATCGCGCATCATGCATGACATCCAGAACTACCATGCGCACGCATCGATGCTTGGGAAGGCCGCGGAGCAAGCCGGCGTAAAGATGCTCGCTGCCTATCATCTCGTTCCCCCGCCCCGAAACGCCTTGATGGAAAACGTCTTTCTGCGGGACTTGCCGGAGGGTACGGTGCTGACGCGAGACGGCATGGTCTTTGAGTTGCCGGCAGAGAATGATGGCATCACTGTTCACGAGCCTTGAGATAGCCGTTGCCTGCCAAATCAGCCGATTCATGACACATCAGCTGGCAGGGCCGCAGGGTCTCTGCCACACTTTTCCTTACATGCTGCAGATCAAGCTAGTGAGGAAGGATGACCCGCAAACCCCGCCTGCACATTCCCCTGCCGCCGGCCAGGCCCGGTGCAGATCCTGATTTCAGCTACGTCGAACGTGTTGCCGCCGGCGAAGTGGCGCGACCCGACCCCCATACCCGTATCCGGGAGCTGTCGAATGATCTGATCTGGCGAATGGTTGGAGTGCTCGATGACGAGGGTGTCGCCACGGGACCCTGGGATCCGCAGCTCGATCTGGAGCATCTCATCTTTGGCCTGCGCCACATGATCGAAACGCGTCTTTACGACGATCACATGTTACGTATGCAGCGCCAGGGCAAGATTTCGTTCTACATGAAGTCGCGCGGCGAAGAAGCCGTGGCGGTGGCCGCGGCGATGGCACTCAAACCGAGTGACATGCTGTTTCCGTCCTACCGTGTGCAGGGATTGCAGATTGCGCGAGGGCGTAATCTCGTCGATCTGATGTGCCAGTGCCTTTCCAACAGCAAGGACATGTGCAAGGGTCGGCAGATGCCGGTGATGTACCATTGGAAACGCGGCAACATTTTTTCCATCTCCGGCAACCTCACCACCCAGTATCCACAAGCGGTCGGCTGGGCCATGGCGGCGGCCATCAAGGGCGAAGACGACGTTGCGGCTGTCTGGATCGGCGAAGGTTCCAGCGCCGAGGCCGACTTCCACCACGCCATGACGTTTGCATCGGTGTATCGCGCCCCGGTGATCCTCAACATCGTCAACAACCAGTATGCGATCTCCACTTTCCAGGGTACGGCAGGCGGTGAACATCTGCCCTTCGCGGCGCGAGGTCCCGGCTATGGCATTCCCGGCATCCGCGTGGATGGCAATGACTTTCTCGCCGTTTACGCGGTCACTGCATGGGCCGCAGAACGTGCTCGTTCGGGAACCGGAGCGACGCTGATCGAGCTGCTTACCTATCGCATGGATGCCCACTCAACCAGCGACGATCCTTCCCGCTACCGGCCCAAGAACGAACCAGAGGCCTGGCCTTACGGCGATCCGGTCGAACGACTGAAGAGACACCTCATCAAGTTTGGCCAGTGGTCCGAATCGCGCCACAGTACCCTGATCGAAGAAGTGCAGAAGCAGGTGGAAGCGGAGTGGCAACAGGCGGTGTCCTACGGAACCATGACCGAAGGCCCCTTCCTCGACAAGAACGAACTCTTCGAGGACGTCTATGCGGACATGCCCAACCACCTGATCCTGCAGCGCCAGCAGATGCTTGAATACGACGATCTACGGGAGGGTCACTGACATGTCTCGCATGAACATGGTACAGGCGATCAACTCGGCAATGGATATCATGCTGTCGCGTGATCCAAACGTAGTGCTTATCGGCCAGGACATCGGCTACTTCGGCGGTGTGTTCCGTTGCACTGATGGCCTGCAGCGCAAACACGGCGAACACCGTGTCATCGACGCGCCAATCGCCGAAGGTGGCATTGTCGGCAGCGCCATCGGCATGGGCGTAAACGGACTGCGACCCGTGGCGGAGATCCAGTTCGCAGACTACATCTATCCAGGCTGCGACCAGATCATCAGCGAACTGGCGCGGCTCAGGTATCGCACGGCGGGGGACTTTTTCGCACCGGTCACGATCCGCACACCGTGTGGTGGCGGCATCCGCGGTGGGCAAACGCACTCACAGAGTCCTGAAGGGATCTTCACCCACCTGTGTGGTGTGAAAGTGGTGATGCCCTCCAACCCCTACGATGCCAAGGGTCTTCTGATCGCCTCAATCGAGGACGACGACCCGATCATCTTTTTTGAGCCGAAGCGCATCTACAACGGCCCGTTCGACGGCGATCCACACAAATCGGCAACGCCATGGAGCACCCACCCCAAGGGTGAAGTACCGAGCGACTACTACACGCTGCCCATCGGTCGCGCCGAAATCGTTCGCGCCGGTGAAGAAGTGACCGTGCTCTGTTACGGCACGATGGTGCATGTCTGCCAGGCAGCCGCGGATCATGCGGAAATCGACGCCGAGATCATCGACCTGCGAACCCTCTCACCCCTCGATGTACCAGCCATCGTGCAGAGCGTGGAAAAGACCGGGCGCTGCGTGGTGGTTCACGAAGCCACGCGTTTCAGCGGTTATGGCGCCGAGCTCGCGGCCACCGTGCAGGAAGAATGTTTCTACAGCCTGGAAGCGCCGATCCTGCGTGTTACCGGTTGGGATACACCCTACCCTCATGCATTCGAGTGGGATTATTTTCCGACCAAGAGTCGTGTCGCTGCGGCGCTCGAAAAAGTGCTGGAGATGGCATGAGCGAGTTCATCTTCAAACTACCGGATCTTGGTGAAGGGACGGTTGAGGCCGAGATCATCCTCTGGCATGTCAAACCCGGTGATGTGATCAAGGAAGGCCAGATCATCGTTGATGTCATGACTGACAAAGCCAATATCGAAGTGCCTGCGCCGAAGAGTGGCCGCGTGCTTCGCACCAGTGGCACGCCGGGCGACATGGTTACCGTCGGTACAGAACTCATCGCGATCGAGACCGATGTGAATGTGGCGGTCAGCACGCCACCTCCGCCGCAAACGGTTGCGGAACCCGCCGCACCGACAGCGGCGTCTTCGGTACCAGCACCCTCGCCACCGCCGGAGCCTGTG
>Ga0194132_10000369_pt1 | contig 92051 bp, 66 predicted proteins | sample TA2KigOf80mmetaG_FD_148612 | JGI IMG/M metagenome (GOLD analysis project Ga0194132, IMG submission 148612) | Freshwater microbial communities from Lake Tanganyika, Tanzania - TA2015054 Kigoma Offshore 80m | ecosystem: Environmental > Aquatic > Freshwater > Lake | place: Tanzania: Lake... | reverse complement strand
TGCAGTTGCACTCGAATCAAGTCCCACAAGAAATCCAATGGAAGGGCCTCCAGCTGGAAACCTTTCCCGAGGACAAGCTGCTGACGGTCAAAGAGTAACTCGCTCAAAGCGAAGCAGCCCGGCCGCATCAAAGCGACCGAGCTGCGCATTTCAGACCCGCTCAAAGGGTGACCAAGCGGACTTGAACCGCCGACCCCCAGATCCACAATCTGGTGCTCTAACCAACTGAGCTATGGCCACCGTTGAATCGCAACGGCCGCTCGCGCGACCGCATGTGATGGGCGAAAATTACAAGGCGGGGCGAGTGCTCGCAAGCATCTCTCACACGGAACTGGTGCCATTGAGCGGTCTGGCTTGCAACTTTAACGGCTGGGATAATGCGGCTGGCCGCTCCAGCCGAGTTTGCGTTGCAGCACCGTGTAGTAGCTGTGCCCGGGTAACTTCGCGAGCTTGAAGGTGACTGGGGCACGACGAACCTCGACCGTGTCGCCTACATTCAGTGGGCGACGGTACTGGCCATCGACGACAAGGAACGCATCTTTCGATGTTTCCGTGAGGCTCAGCGAGTAAACACCTTCGGCCCCATCCACCAGAGGTCGGTTCGAAAGTGTGTGCGGGCAGATCGGCGTAATGACAAACACGGGCAGATTCTGGCGTAGCATCGGGCCGCCGGCGCTCAGGCTGTGAGCGGTCGAACCGACGGGCGAGCTGATGATCAGGCCGTCGCAACTGTAGGTCGTCACTAATTCGCCGTTGATTGTCAGTCGGACTTCGATCATCTGCAGCGAATTCGCCGAGCTGACGATTGACTCGTTCAGTCCCAGGAATGTTTCGGTCGAGCCATCGGCGCGTCGCAACAGGCATTCAAACATCAAGTTCTCGACGATTCGGAACTCGCGCCGCACAAGTCGCGGAATCATTTCGCGAAACTCATCAGGGGACAGATCCGCCAGAAAACCGAGACGGCCGAGATTCACTCCCAAAATCGGCCGCTGCTGCCGACCGAGCTGATGACAAGCTCGCAGGATCGCGCCGTCTCCGCCGAGCACTAGAATCAAGTCGGACTCGATCGCGTCGAGAGCCTGGGTTTCGGATTCGACGTGGGCGACGACTTGCACGCCCGACTGAGTACGAAGGAACTCGACGAGTTCCTGGCCAGCGCGTTGCACACGCTCGACGTCGCTGCGAGCCAACACGATCAACTTCAGAGGAGAGTCGCTCATGGACTCAGAATAAACGGCACCTTCGCGAAACGGTAGCGCGTTCGCATTCAGGAAAAACCGAACAGCCTGGCCGCGTTGCCGCCGAGCACCCTGGCTCGATCCGCCACCGACAAACCGGGAAGAAACGAACGGACTCCCTCGACGCTCGCCCGATAGGACTCGCCCGTTGATCCTTCGCCCCAGCCGCCGCCATAAATCAAGCGTTCGGGGCCGAACGCTCTAACCAGCGTGTGGATAATCGGCTCGATCTCCCGATGCGGATACGTCCGTTTGGTCGGGATCGACGAGAGCTTCATCACGGTGTTCTCGAACCGCGACCACTTCACAACTCGGTCGTGCTCTTCGGGAGTCCCCTGCAACGGACGGCCGAGGTGGTCCATGATGACTTTGGTTTTCGAGAACTCCTGGATCAGCGGTTCAAAGCCTGTCGCATAACGCGGCTCAAAGTGCAATTGGATTGCGAGCCCGAGATCTGCCGCCGATTTCCAGAGTTCACGCAACTCCGGCTTGCCGAACGGCGGCAGGCGGTTTGGCGCGTAGGCATGAATTCGCAGCGCGACAATCTTGCCCGGTTGACGCTTCACCAGCGCCGTCATCTCGCGAATGCTATTCAGCCGTCCGGCGAAGAACAGGCATGTCCCTTTGAGCTTCCCCTTACCGACATCGAGGCAGTGTTCGAGGTACCGATGATCGTCCTGATATGGCTCCGGATGCACAATGACCGTGAAATCCACGCCCGCTTGCTTCATGCAGTCCAGCAAGTCCTCCGGCGTCGAAGCCTTCTCCGGCTGATACGGCCCATCCTTGTGATACGGAAACCGCGCGTCACTCGTCCCTGCGAAGCAATGGACGTGAGTGTCCACAATCGGCAATCGCTTTTCGCTGGCTGGGATCGCGCGGCCGAGACCGGTCAGAGCCAACGCGGCGATTGATCGCGAAAAATTTCGGCGGGAGAGGGGCAGGCAACAAATCGGGGGTAACCGATGACGCAAAACAACGGCTCGATGCTCGCTCATTTTTTACCACCGATCTTTTGCCTGCCCTGATTTCATTTCTTCTTCAGCGTCGTCAGGTACTCGACGAGGTCGCTCATTTCTTCGACGGAGAGCGTCTTGGCGAGATCGGCGGGCATCAACGAAATCTCTTGCTTCTTGATTTCCTCGATGTCGCTCTTTTTGAAGTTGCGAGCGAGAGCGTCGGCTCCGCGCAACGTCACCGAGTCGGCGTCTTCGGAAATCTTCAGGCCGTTGGCGACGGTGCCGGATTTGGTTTCGAGGACGTAGCTTTCGTAGTTATGGCTGATGCCCGCGCTGGGGAAGATGATCGACTCCCACATCGCTTGGCGGCTGAGCTTGCTGCCGATTTCGCTCAGGTTCGGGCCGACTTCTTTGCCGACGTTGTTGACGACGTGGCAGGTGTTGCACTTGGCGGTTGTCGCGGCGGCGAAGAGTTTGGAGCCATTGTCGCGGTTCCCTTTCAGCTTGGCCAAGTCGGTCAGTGGCGGGAGCGGTTTTGAGTCTTTACCGGCTGGAGGCGGATAGATTTTCAAGGCCGCATCACGGATGTCCGAGAAGCGCGTCGCAATCAGAGCGGATGAGACGGCCGGGGTGAACGAGTCGTCGAACGATTTGGCTTGGGCCATTTTCAGGATGGTCTGTGCTCCGTTTTTAGACAAAGCCGCGCCGCGGATGGCGGCTCGGCGGACTTCGGCGGGGCGTTTGTCGTCTTGCACGACGGCCAGCAACAACTCAGACGCGACAGCGTCACCGGAGTTCGACAAAGCGCGAGCAGTCGCAAGTGCTTTCTCCCCTTCTCCTTTTCCCCTCGTCCCCTCTTCCTTGCTGGAAGAGAGAGCCTCCTTCAACAGTGCCGAGGCTCCCTTCCCGAGCAGTATGCGGACAGCGTCCATGCCCACCTGGTCATCGGGCTTGGCCTGAGCCAGCGCGAGCAAGTCGGCATAGCGGTCGGTGATGTTGAACTTTTCGACCAGCGTGACGAACTGCGGCTGACCTTTCAGGCCGTCGAGGACTCGGTTCAGAGCGGCTTTGTGTTCGGGGTTCTTGGCGACGTCGAACCCTTTTAGCCGGCTGATCGCTTCGGTGTTGACGAATTTCGTTTTCGCCGGATCGCCGAAGTCCCCGAACGCCAACTTCACCAGCGCGTCTTGCTTCTCCGGGCTGTCGGCTTGGAAGTCGAACGCGCGGAGATAACGCGGTGAATCGTCAGCGGTGACGGACGATTCGCCGATGACCTTCGCGAGCAAGTCGGGAGTCTTCCTGCCGCGAGAACGCCACACGATGTCTCGGTTGCGTGCTTCAATATCAATCTTCGGTCCGTATGGCGGAGAAATGCTGTTGTTAGGTTGCCAAAGTTCGAGGAATTCATCCCACCTCTTATCGAGCCCGACACCGATCGCTTCGAGATACCAACGATCTTTTCCGTCGTGGTATCGCGCCAATCCAATCAGTGCCGCGAGGTCCAGATCAATCTCACGAGTAGCGTCAATCTTCACCTTGAGTCCGGTTTTCATTTCTCGCGCGGCAATAAGTGCTTCGCGTGAGACTTCAATTGGCTGCGCCTTCGACGTTTTGTTGAGCCGATCAAACACAGCCCACATGAAAGGGACTTCGGCAACCGGCAGTCGATTGTCGGGCGATGCGACCATCAGCCGGGCTGTCGGCCGATCAAGTTGACGAGCCAAACGGATCGCAGCGACTTGAATGTCGGGTTGCGATTCGCCTGTCACAGCTTTCAGCACATAGTCGGCACCTTTTCCTTTGAGCTTGCTGAGCACTCCCAACGCCCGTGCGCGGACACGCGGGTTCGGATCGCTCTCGAAAACTTTGGCGAGCGCCGGTTCGGCCTTCTCGCCCATCGCGTGCAGCGCGGTCCAGGCGAGATACCTCGTGGCGAGGTTGGGGCTTTTCAGGGCGGCGATGGCTCCTTCGACGGTGGAGACATCGACCTTCGGGATTTTGTACGGGGTCTTGGGCGGAGCGACTCGGAAGAGGCGGCCTTTGTCGGCGTCACCCATGCGGTGGCCTCCCACGCCGGGGTCGTACCAGTCGGCCACGATCAGCGAACCGTCCGGAGCCACACACACGTCGCTCGGACGGAACCAGTTGTCGCGGGCTCCCTGCAAAATGTTGACCGTCTCCGCCGTGTAGCCCGCTCCCGACTTCTTCACCGGGTAGGCTCGCACCACGTTCGGCCCGGCGTCGCAGTGGATCACCTGATTGCGAAAGACCTCCGGCAGCAAGTCCCCTTCGTAAACGCAAATGCCCGTCGGCGAACCGGCTCCCGTTTGCAGCAGGTTCGGCACGACACCCGGATCGTTCAGATGCCAGTGCCGCAGCGGAATCTCGGTCTCCATGTTCGTGCGCGGCTGCTGCCAGCCGGCGCGAGTCAGCTCGTCCTTGTAGCCGTAGTTGCCGAACTCCATGACGAAGTTGATGCGGACACCCTTGTTGCCGTCGTCGTCGTTGTCGCTCTGCCACAGCGTGCCGAAGCTGTCGGTCGCGACCTCCCAGTTGTTGCGGAAGTTCCAGCCGAGCGTTTCAAACTCGGAGCCGTCCATGTTGCAACGAAAAACCATCCCCTCCTGATAGTGCGACTTCGAGTCATCGACCACGTTCCCCGCGAGGTCCGTGATCGGCTTGCCGCTCTTGTCCAGAATCCGCTTGCCGCTGTTGCCGAAGTTGAAATAGAGCTTGCCGTCCGGCCCGAAATGAAACGCATGAATGCCGTGATCGTGCTGCGTCCCCTGAATGCCGGTGAAGAACATCTCCTTGCGATCGGACTTCAGATCGCCGTTGTCATCGTGCAGGAAAAAGACGTTATCGTTGGCCGAGACGATGATCTTCGTCCCTTTGCCGTCGGGAGTTGGCAGCACGCAAATGCCGTGAGCCGAGTCCACATCCTTGCCCTGATGAAAGACGGTCTGCTTGTCGGACACACCGTCACCGTTGGTATCCTCGAGGATCAGGATGCGATCTCCTTCCTTCCGCTCGCCGTTGCGGTGGCGGTAGTTCACGACTTCGCACACCCAGACGCGACCGAGATGGTCGATGTCGATGCTCGTCGGGTTAAGCATCGCCGGCTTCGAGTCCTCACTGGCAAACAGCGTCGCTTCGAGTCCCTCCGCGACATCCAGCCCCTTCACGGCATCCTTCGAGTCACGGCTGCCAACTCCCCCTGCTTGTCCCCCCGCCGCGCTGGCGACCAGGAATTTGTCATCCGGCTTCTCCGTGAAGACGAGAAACCGCACGGTCGACCCGCAGCCTTGCGTCGTCCCGTGATCATCCAGCCCCGCTCGCCCTTTGAACTTCGCAAAGCCATGCCCTTCCGGCAGAGAAAACTCAATCACCGAATTCGCGTGCGTGCCGATGCCGTACTCGACCTTCTTTCCGAGGATGCTCAGCGCGTCGCCGCCGCAGTTCTTATTGACGTTGACCTGCCCGAAGCTCGCGCTGGCAGTCTTCCATTTCAGTTCGGTGAGCTTCGTCTCCTTCCCGTCCTTACCGACAAATCTCGGCTCGGCCCAATCGGCCCAGTCGCAACCGAACCCGTCACCACCATCGGTCGCGACGAGAAACAGCGACTTGGCTCCAACAACGTCCAAGTCGATCTCAACCGCGTGCCCCTTGGTCTGAGACGAGACGATTTTGCTGTCAAACTTGGGCTCCGCAGCGGAAACGCTCGACGCCAGAGAAACCAACGTGACCATCGAAACGCCGGAACACCACAACAAATCGTTCAAACGTTGCATTGCCAGCTTCTCCACGGGAGGGTCAAAACTTATTCGAACCCTGAGGGAACGAAATATTGGAGTCCGCATGGTACGCAGCCCAAGACCGACTCGCCAACCAGCCGAATGGAATTGGGGCGTGCAAATCCGACGATGGCGGCGCGAAGGCCCTGGCCAGTCACCAATAGTCTCAGCAGTGCAAAATGCAGAGTGAAGAGTGCCAGGCGGCGACCGTCGGCCGACCTTTTGCACTTTGCAATTTGCACTCTTCACTTTGCACTGACCGTTGAATTGCGGGCCAAGCACGCACCAAGATTTATCCGTCGCTCCGGTCAGTTGTTGCTTGCTGCGATCGCGTCCGGGTGTGAGCGGTTGCTCGCTGCCGAGATGGCGTCGCTCGATGATCCTTTGTCGTGGACTCGTTGCGGACAGGGGTGTGAATTCCCGGCCGGCCACGCTCCAAAAGTTCGGCGACAGCAGCTTGCAATTCGAATTTCAGCGACGGCGCGAACCATTTCTCGTCAGCGATCAGCGTCCCGACGCAACGGCCGTCGAGATACACGAGGCGATGTGACGCGACGCAGGGAACTCGCGGCTGATCGTCCAGAATGCCGATTAAATTTAGCGGATCGGCGGCCGAGATCAGAATCAATTCGTGCTGCGGCCCGCCGTCGCGCAGCAACCGCAACTGGCGAATCGATTCGCTCATCGAGAACTGTTCTCCCGCCACGCCAGTGATGAACCGGCCACCGCGAATCTCGCCGCGAGCTTCCAGCCGGCGGTAAACTTGCAGCAACTCCCACCACGACGGCGCACCTGACTCACGCGTTAACAGATCTTTGAACATCACACCCCAGCGTCGAAGAAGTTGCCACGCCCATTGCTCGACGACGTCGGATCGGGACAGTTCCGGTGGCCGACTTCCGAGGTCCGAGTTCGATTCGCCCGGACGATGCTCACGCCACACGGACCAGCGGCCGGTTGTTCCAGTCGCACCGCGTTGTCGTAGCAGGCCGGGGCGACGACGGCTGGAACCGCCGGATGAGGACGATCGGCACGAATCGCTAATGAGCTGTCGCAGTCCCGAAAATCCGTCGGCAGTCACCACGCCACGTGAGACAAGTTCACCCAAACCGTCTTCAACATGCGCCGGCAGCAAGCGACTCTCACGCAATAAGTCCGTCAGGAACATCGCCCCGCGAGTCTGCAACAGCATCGCCAGATCTTCGGCCGACGAACTCAATTGCAGTTCACTCAGAAGTCGGAACTCGGAACTCGGAACTCGCTCCCCGTCCAGCCACGGCAAGTCGCTGCGGAGGAACAGCGACACCGGCACGACACGAGTGACTCCGGACAACGGTTTGCTTTTTTCCGGGTCGACCCGCGGTGGATACAGTCGACCCCAGGCAACCTCACCACCCAGGCACAATTCATCGAGCCATTCCTGTCGATAATTCTCAACGCGCGCCGTGAGGATGTCCCGTTCCCACGCGATCGCGGGAAGGTCGAGACCTTGCAGCATCGCAACGACTTCGAACACGCCATTTGAACCCGCTCGCTTGTCGACACCGGTGATCCCCTGCCGCCGCGCGAGGTATCGCCAGAACGTCGAAATATCGACTGGATCGATCGAGCGGCGCAAACCTTCGATCGTCAGCCGATGAATGCGAGCCAGCAGGCGGCGATGGCACCATTCGACTTTGGAGTGCGATGTGTCAGCATCGCTTCGGATTTGTTCTTCTCTTGGATCCCCCGAAAGCGGCGCTGACACATCGCACTCCAAAGGACGAAACGCACCGCGCAACAAGACCCCTTCTCCTTCGAGTGCCTCCAGCGCCGCGCTGACCGACGAGACCGAAAACGTCGTTTGTTCGGCAAGTTCTTCTGCGGTGATCGGGCCGCACATTTCCAGCCAGCCGCGCAGGATGCTGACGCGCGCGTCGGTTGTTTCCCATGCCGTGCGCACTCCCGGCGGTGCTTCAATTACCGGCTCGATCGCCATGTCGGGAAACAGCACACGGATTGCCGGCAGTCGTTCGGCTGCGACCCAGGCCAGTTGTCCGTTCGGCAATTCAATCGTCGTCGCTCGGCGATCCGCGGCGAGCTCAACAAAGTAACCCGAAGCGTCAGCGAGGCCAGACCCTTCAAGCAGCATATGTGTCATGGCATTGGGGAGCGCACACCCTCGCGGATTCTTCGGGGTAGTCGGGACGAAAAACAGACTCAGCAGTGCGTCGTGCAGTTCGTCGGCGTTGCGGATCAGTGGTTGAGCCTCGCGGACAACCCGTTCGATCGCGGCCGGGTCAAGCTTGGCCAGATCGCGGACGTCTTCAGGACTGAGCGTGCGACGGTTGGCGACCGCTCGCGCGCGGCGTTCCTGAATTTCGCCACCGTCGAGAAACGCATACGGGTTCGCGTTGAGCAATTCGTAGCAGAACGGCGAAGGTTCGCGCGTGTCGCGAGCAATCAGCTCGATCTGGCCCGCTTCGATTGCTTCGAGCACTCGATGCAGACCGTCGAGGTCCAACGCTTCGGTCAAACAGTCGTGCATCGTCTGCTGGATCAGCGGATGATCGGGCAACTCGTGATCGCCGACGATGTTCTCCTGGCAACCGGTCAACTTCGGAAACACGGCCGTCAGCAAATCGTCCGAACGAAACCGTTGCAGAGCCGGCGGCACCTTTACGCCGTTCCGCATCTTCAACACGAGCAACGCTCGATTCATGTTCCAGCGCCACCGCGTTTGAAACAGCGGAGTCTGCAGAATCGCTTGCTCCAGCAAGTTGCGTGAATTCTCGCGTGTCAGCAGCGGAAACATGCTCTCCAGCGGAAACGAATGCTGCGGGCCAAGCGACAAAATGAATCCGTCATCATCGGCCGTCGCCTGCAATTCAAAATCGAACGAGCGGCAGAACCGCTTTCGCATCGCCAGGCCCCACGCCTTGCAGACTCGCGCTCCGAACGGAGCATGCACGACCAACTGCATTCCGCCCGACTCGTCAAAGAATCGCTCGAAGACGATCTTCTTCTGGTTGGGGATCACGCCGATCGCAGCTTGCTGCGTGGCGACGTAATTCGCAATCTGTTCGGCCGCCCATTCAGAGCAGTCGGTTTCGGATTGCAGCCAGTCGGCGAGTGACGGGGAAAGAGAGTGGGAGGGTGACAGGGTGGCAACGACGTCTTCTTGACACTCTGCACTTTGCACTTTGCACTCGGCACCGCCTTCCGCGACGGCTTGCGATTCCGTGTATTTGTGTGAAACGTCGTGCAATCGCTGTTCGATGTCTTTCCGCAGCCGCGAGACTTCTTCCGACAGCTCCCACGTCCGACCCGGCGCTTCGCCATTCCAGAATGGGACGGTCGGCGGGGCTCCGCCCGCGTCGGTGACGACGACATCCAGGCCGCGAATGCCTTGAAACCGCCACGACGTTGAGCCAAGCAAGAAAATGTCGCCGCGAGAACTCTCGACCGCGAAGTCTTCGTCAATCGTGCCAACAACCACACCGTCGGGATCGGCGACGACTCGGTACGAACCGATATCCGGGATCGCTCCGGCGTTGCTTGTCGCCGCGATCCGCGCCGCGGGCCGGGCTTTGATGCGCCGATTGACTCGGTCGTGATGCAGGTAGACTTTGCCACGGCCGCTCGTGTCAGTGATCCCCTCGGCCATGATCTGCACGACAGCATCGAATTGCTCGCGAGTCATTTCGCGATACGGATACGCTTGGCGAAACGTTTTGAACAGTTCGTCGGACGAGCATTCGTCGTTCGCCGCGACCTCGGCGACAATTTGCTGAGCCAGGACATCCAACGGCGCGGCCGGAATCGGAATCACGTCGAGCCTTCTGGCTCGGATCGCTCGCATCAACGCCATCGATTCGAGCAGCTCGTCGCGAGTCAGCGCGAACAGCCGACCTTTCGGAGTTGCATGAATCGCGTGACCCGCTCGGCCGATCCGTTGCAGGAAAGTCGCAATGGCCCCCGGCGAGCCAAGCTGAATCACGAGATCGACGTAGCCAATGTCGATGCCCAGTTCCAGCGACGCCGTTGCGACCACGCACTTCAACTCGCCCTCCTTCAGCCGGCGTTCCGTTCGCAACCGCAGCTCCATCGACAGCGAACCGTGATGACTGCTGACCTTGTCCTCGCCGAGAAGTTCCGTCAGTTGATGAGCAGCTCGTTCCGCCATCCGCCGCGTGTTGACGAAAATCAAGGTGCTGCGGTGCGAATTGACCAGCTCCACAAGCCGAGCATTGATCTGCCCCCAATGCTCGCAGGTGCAGACGGCTCCGAGTTCGAGGTCCGGCACTTCGATGCCGAGGTCGAGGTAGCGCGAATGACCGACATCAACGATTGTGACTTGTCCGGTCGATGGCTGTAGGCCAATGGCTGATGGCCGTGATCCGTTTCCTTCATCATCAAATGGCAAAGCCCGCTGTGACATGAGCGGACCGGCGACAGAAACCGGATCACGGCCATCGGCTCTCGGCTCTTGGGGTTCGGCCGAACCCGCTAAAAACTCAGCCATGCGTTCGATCGGTCGCTGCGTCGCTGACAGACCGATGCGTTGCAGAGGCTTTTTGCACAACGCTTGCAGGCGTTCGAGACTGAGCGACAGATGCGAGCCGCGCTTGTCCCGGACGAGCGCGTGAATTTCATCGACAATGATCGTCTCGGTTTTGCGGAGCGCGGCGCGGCCTTTGACCGACGTTAGCAGCAGGTACAGCGACTCAGGTGTCGTGACCAGAATGTGCGGCGGCTTTCGGACGAGCGTTGCTCGTTGCGAACTCGACGTGTCTCCGGTGCGCAGGCCAACGCGGATGGGTGCGGGCTGCTCGCCGTGAATCGTTCGCAAGCCGGATTGCTGGACGAGTTCGGTGATCTCTCGCAGCGGTTCCTCGAGATTGCGGTGCATGTCGTTGGAGAGCGCTCGCAACGGCGAGACGTAGACGACGCGAATTCCGTCGTTGAGTTTCTCTTTCAACGAACGGCGCAGCAGCCGGTCGATGACCGCGAGGAACGCGGTCAACGTCTTTCCGCTGCCGGTCGGAGCGGCGATCAGTACGTGCTCACCAGCGGCGATCGGCGGCCAGCCAAGTCGTTGCGGTTCGGTCGGCGCGGTGAACCGCGACGCAAACCATTGCTCGATAATCGGGTGAAACTGTGACATGCTGACATCCTGCGATTCACCATTCACAACGAGTTTGACACGACCTTGAGCAACTCAACTCAGCATCCTCACGCGGCTAGTCTTGCTGTTGCGTTTGTCTTGAAATCTTTCAAACGAGACGGGGCCGCAGGAAGTGCCTTCATCACTTCGACGAGAGTCACTCACTCCCGCTCGATGTTGCCGGCTGCTTGCGTTTGTCAGTGTCCGCAGTATTTAGTCCCGGAGCGCCGGTGCGTTGCAGTGGGTAGATGACGAGCGCTTCGGCAGCAAGGTTGGCCGCAGGATATTTCGCGCGAGCGAGGCCGACGGCTCGGCCTTGGGCGTTGTCGTCCGGTTTCACTTTCAGGTGCTCGGCGTTGTGAAACTCCGCTTTGGCTTTGTCGCCAAGTTCTTCGTAAATCTGATGCAGGTTGTGGTGGGCCGCCACATTTTCGCTGTCGATCTTCAGCGTCTTTTCAAACGTCGCGGCGGCTTTCTGAAGGAGAAGGTTTCGTTCCGGATTCCCCTCTTCACGGACAGCTTTCGCCAAATCGAACAGCGTCAGACCGAGCAGATTGATGACCTCGTAATCACCGCTGAAGTCGAAGCCCCGTTCGATCATTTCCGGCGTGCGTTCCTCCAGGACGGCGCGGAAATTCGCTTCAGCCTCCTTTAATCGACCTTGCTGGCGATTCACCCGGCCGGTGAGCCACTGCAACGTCCAGCGCGGCGCGGGAGGATCGTCTTTGGACCCTCCGTGAGCCGCCGTCCGCTGCAACGCCTCGACCGCCTCGCTGATGCGTCCCTCGCGTTCCAGCACGCGGGCGAGATTCAACGGACCGTCAAAGCGGCCGAGTTTTTCCACCTCAGTAAATGCGTCAATCGATTGCCGCAACTCGGCCTTGTCCTCGAGGAACAAGCCGATGCCGTAATCGTTCCAACGCTGCCACTGCGGGATCCCCTCGCGCGGTTTGTTTTCGACGGCAATCTCCACCCCCTCAACTGGAAACGTCACCGAGTCGGTGGCCATCGTCGTGATCGGCAAATCGTTGAGGTATTTCTGTTCGGGTGAGTGGTTCTTGATCGGCTTGTCCCCCGGCTTGGCGGTCTTCGTCACGAAGTCCATGTACTGCTTGTCGAATTTGCGGTACTGCAATTTGACTTCGACGGTGATCGGTGCGGTGACCTCAACGGGCACGGCGAACTCGTAGTGCACGGCTTGGCCAGCTCCGGGCGGGACCTGGTGGTTGTAAAGCGGCGTGAAGATGTCCTGCGGATTGCGGCGGTCGATCCGGTTTCCTTCCTTGTCGAGCATGAACACGTTGATGAAGTGCGAGTACGGATCGACCTCACGATCGGCGTCGAGCCCGCCACTCTTGCCGATGACCTTGCCACCGGAAGTCATTGTGACTTCGACCCAGAGTTCGTTGGAATCGACCGTCCCTTGCGTCAGTTGATGTCCGAGCTTCAGCGTGCGAACTACGGCTTCGAGCAGATACTTCTCGCCCCGTTTGAGCGTCGGCACGTCAGGCCGAATCGGAGCGTGAAGCTGGCCGTCGATCGTGCCTCCTTCCTTGACTCCAAAAATGTCCACACGCGTGATCTCTTGCAAGAACTTCTGATGAGCTTCGATGACCTCCGGTCTCGCATCGCGCAACCAAGCCAGGCCCGTGTTGGCGGCAGGGAAGAGATGGTTGTGAATGCTCAGCTTTTTGGCGTCGGCGAACAGCTTTGCTCCGAAGTCGTTCGATTCTTTCAGTGGCATGTGACAGCCAGCGCAATTCGAGATGGCCTTAGGCGGGTAGTAGAAGCTGCGAGCACCGTGGCCAACGCCGCTCAGCCAGTAGGCATCGAAGTGATTTTGGCCGCGCAAGAAATCTTTGTAGTGGTTGAGGGCATACGGCAAATGAACTTTGTGGCACGTCGAACAGAACTCAGCCGTCGTGTGCAGCGGCTTCAGGAACGTCTTCTTGTGAAACGATGGCTTCGCCTTCACCAACTGATTGTTGACCCATTGCAGCACTGCGTTTTCGCTCTGGGCAAAGGGATAGTGCGTCGGCTCTTCGATCGTGAAATCGGCGTTGCCGCGCGTGCTGTTGACGTGCGTGATGGCATGACACGTCGTGCAAGTGATGCCGGCGTGAGCCGTCGAATGCTTCTGTAAATCGAACTTCGGATCGTCGAAGGCTCCGCTGAAGAACGGCACGGGATCGTGGCAGCCGGCGCACCAGCGCGAGGCTTTGACATGTCCGTCTCGTTTCAAACTGACCTCACGAGTCTCGCGAATCGACGCGAGATAGGCCGGGTTGTTGAAAGAGCTGAAACGATGCGAACTCTCGGCCCACTGGGCATGCGAGTCGGGATGACACTTTTGGCAATAGTCATCCATCATCAGCGTCTTGGCCGGGATGAAGTTGCCAGATGATGTGCGTGCAAGACTCGGTTCGAAGTACTGCGTCCCCTCCTTAGGACCGACGACGTTCCACCTGCGCGGATCCTGCGAGTGCAGTCCGATCATGCCAGCCACCGCAACGCCAACGACCCCGAAATACGCAACACCGATCTTCCATTTGATGCGGGGACCCGTCAGCCGATGCAGCCAATACAGCCAACCGGCCAGCACCGGAGCTACGACGTGCAGCCAATAAACCGTGGACCGAGCTATCGGCTGTTTCAGATCGAACGAGCCGATCCGCATCAGCAGTAATCCGCTGACCAGAACGATGATCGATACGGCGAACAGAACGTAGCCAACTCTGACCGCTCGACGATTGCGGCGGTCCTTGGCGTAAAGCATGTGCTTGGTACCGAACACAACAAACGGGGTAATCACCAACAAGCCAAGCACCAGATGCCCCAGGAACATCAGCTGATAGAAATAATTCTGATAAGTTTCCCGAAAGATCGCTTCCATCGCCGTGATGGCGACCAGATACACCGAGTTCGCTCCGAGCAGAGCCAGCAGCCCGAACACGACGTACAAGAGTTTGCGCAGTCCTGGAGTCACCGCACGGACATAGAGCTTTCCGGTCGGCGGTGCGACACTCGGCAGTCGAGCCTCAGGCAGATCAGTGATCGGAGTTTTTGCTGCGTCGTCCATCCAGAGGTTCCACAGGCTTCGTTGACACCAAACTCATTCCCCGCGAAGACATACGATCCGCTCCTACTGGTCAAGTTGCTTCGCCGGATCTGGAGAATACGCCGAACGGAATCAAAGAGCTTGGAGATTCACCGAATCTTCGCTATCGCATCCACCCGAACTCCCCGCGTTTTGACAGTCGTTTCTTGATTTTCCTCTTGACGGAATTTGGTGAGCGGATCGACCAGTGTTTATTTCTCGGCAGACGCCGGAACAGCCGCAAGTTTGCCATTCGAGTCGATGGCGAACACTCCCTTGGCTCGAGGGTCAATCACCAGCAAAGTCTCTCCTCGCCACGTCAGTCCAACGGGATTTATCAGCGGTTCGCCCGACACGAGTTTCTCTGGCTTGCCTCCCAACGGCACCTTCCAAATACACTTGCCGTAGCCATCTGTGATGAACGCAGTCTTGTTTTTGTCGAGTTCAACTTCGTGCGGAAACCCCCACGGCCGGCCCTCGACAACGACTTCGACCTTCGCGTCGGGAGTGATTCGCAGCAGCTGATTCTTGCCGTGATTGACGATCCACAGATTCTTGTCGGCATCGATCGTGATCCCGCGTGGAGCCTCAACTTCGGCAAACTTCTCCGCCTTGCCCCCAGCGGCGGGAATCTTCCAAATCCATTTGAGTTCCAGATCCGTCACGAAGAGGTTGTTGTCCGGATCGGCGACCAAGTCCATCGGAATACCGATCCCGCCATTTGTCAGCGGCTGTGGCTTGCCTTCTTCGTCGAAGCGATAGACCTCGCGCGTCGACGAGTCCCCCGCCAACAATTTGCCGTTACGATCCAAGCCGATGCAACGGACACGATTCAGCGGAGTGCGAAATTTCTTCGATGCCTGAAAGAAGACCGCCAGCTTGCCGTCGCTCAGCTTCCAGACGCCCGTCTGATTCAGGTCGGCAATGAAGAGGCTCTGGCCATCAGCAGAGGCCACCGCCGTCAACGGATACTGCAGTTCATCGGCTCTGACGAACCCCGGCCCGACAGCCAATCCAAACAACAACACCAAAAACTTCCAAAGCGTGGTTTTCGACATGAATCAACTCGCGAAGGGATCGAACGGAACTGACCACAACAACCGACTGGCATCGTAATGAGGAAGCGACAACGAGACCACGACTCACCCTCGTCCAATGATGTACCGCAGCGGATCAACCTCGTTCCGCAGGATTTCCAGCGTCGCCGGCTCGGGAGCCGGCGTCGCTTCGAGCGGAGTGCGTACGAGCAATTCGAATCCCGTGCGGTCGCGGACCTCCTCAAGTGTCGTTCCCGGATGCAACGATTCGACCTGCATTCGCTTGGTCGCATCGTCGAAGCCCAGTACCGCTAGATCGGTGATCACCTTATATGGTCCCGTCCCCGGCGGCAGGCCGGCTGCCTCGCGAGCACCGGGGCCGGTCAGATAACCGGGAGTCGTCACGAAATCGCACCTCTCGACAAACCGTCGCCGGTCGTGCGGTGTCAGGACGAGTATCTTCCAACAGAGGGAACCGAGATCATTCGCTCCACCGCTGCCGGGCAGTCGCACTTTCGGGTGCTGATAGTCGTTGCCAATCTGCGTCGAGTTTAGATTGCCGAACTGGTCGATCTGCGCTCCGCCGAGAAACGTGTAATCGACCATGCCGCGCTGACAGGTTTCCATGATGTCGGCCATGCTGGTCGCCATCAGCCCACGATAAAACGTCCGCGAGTCTCCCACGCTGATCGGCATCCTCGGCAAGAGCGGTCCGACCCCTCCCGCTTCGAACAGCAGCGTCAGATTTGGAGCCGTCGTCTTCTGAGCCAACATCGCCGCCGCGCACGGAGCACCGGTGCCGACCACGACCATCGCTCCATCTTCCAGCCAGTGCGCGGCCAGGCAGATCATTAATTCCATGCGGGTGTAGTTCGACATGCCTCGCAATGTAGAGCCGTGGGGCAGGTTTTCAAACTGGCCGGCCGCCTGAACGGGAAGGTTGAAAACCTGCTCTATGTTATCTGTAGAATCCCCGCCACACTTCTTCGATTCGTAAAACGAAATGGATCTCTGATGGCCAGCCAGGAATACGAAAAGCTCGGCGCCTTTTATCTCGGCAAACACTTCGATTTAGCTGCACAGCAGCCAAAGCCCGAGTACCTGTTGTACGACGCGAAGGATCTGACGACGCACGCTGTCGTCGTGGGCATGACGGGCAGCGGCAAGACGGGATTGTGTTTGAATCTGCTGGAGGAGGCGGCGATCGATGGCGTCCCCGCACTGATCATCGACCCGAAAGGGGATCTCGGAAATCTGCTGCTGACGTTTCCAAAGTTGCAGGCCGAGGACTTTCGTCCGTGGGTGGATGTCAGCGAGGCGACGCGCCAAGGGCTGACACCCGATCAATTCGCGGTGGTGTCGGCAAAGACTTGGGCAGACGGTCTTGCTGCGTGGGATCAGGATGCCGCTCGCATTCAGAAGTTTCGCGAGGCGTGCGACGTGGCGATTTACACGCCGGGCAGTCAGGCGGGGCTGCCGCTGACGGTCGTGCGATCGTTCGGAGCTCCGCCGCAGGCGGTGCTCGACAACAGCGACGCGATGCGTGAGCGAGTTAACGGCGCGGCAGCAGGCCTGCTGGCGTTGCTGGGCATCGACGCCGATCCGATTCGCAGTCGCGAGCACATCCTGCTGACAAACATCTTCGATCGCGCCTGGCGAGACGGCAAAGATCTCGATCTCGGACAGCTCATTCGCGAGATTCAATCGCCGTCGTTCAAGCAGGTCGGCGTGCTCGACCTCGACACGTTTTATCCCGCGAGTGAGCGCTTCGCGCTGGCGATGACGCTTAACAATCTGCTGGCCTCGCCCGGTTTCTCCGCCTGGATGGAAGGCGAAGCACTCGACATTCAACGCTTGCTCTGGACGGCAGAGGGCAAGCCGCGACTGTCGATCCTGTCGATCGCGCATCTGTCCGATTCCGAGCGGATGTTCTTCGTGACGATCTTTCTGAACGAGGTGCTGGGCTGGATGCGATCGCAGTCCGGGACATCCAGTCTGCGATGCTTGCTCTACATGGACGAGGTCTTCGGCTACTTCCCGCCGACGGCCAATCCACCGTCGAAGACTCCGATGCTGACGTTACTCAAGCAGGCCCGCGCGTTCGGGCTGGGTGTCGTGCTGGCGACGCAGAATCCGGTGGACCTCGACTATAAGGGACTGTCGAACTGCGGCACGTGGTTTCTCGGCCGCTTGCAGACCGAGCGTGACAAGGCCCGAGTACTCGAAGGGCTGGAAGGCGCGTCGGCCACGACGGGCCTGAGCTTCGATCGTTCGGCGATGGATTCGATCCTGTCGGGCTTGGGCAAGCGGGTCTTCGTGATGAACAACGTCCACGATGACGGGCCGAGTATTTTTCAAACGCGGTGGTCGCTGTCGTTTTTGCGCGGGCCGTTGTCGCGCGATCAGATCGACACGCTGATGCGACCGCGCCGCGAATCGTCGCCGCAACCTACATCGTCCGCGTCGGCCGGCAGCGTTTCGGCGACGTCGGATGGGATCAGCGACCATCGCCCCGTTTTGTCGCCGGACATTATCGAGTTCTTCATTTCCACACGCCGCGATCCGGGTGCCGGTGAGCGATTCGTCTATCGCCCCGCGCTGCTGGGGATCGGGAAGGCTCACTTCGTGAAGAGCACGGCCGACGTCGATGTCTGGGATTCGGTGTCGATCCTCGCGGCGGTCGCAGACGAGATTTCGCTCGACCCCTGGGACGACGGCGAACTCTCGCACGATGGTCCGCCCGATTTGGAGAAGTCCCCGGTCGAGGCCGCCGCGTTCGCACCTTTGCCGGCCGATCTGGCCAAGCCCAAGAAATACGTGACGCTGACCAACGCGCTCAAAGACCATCTCTATCGAGTGCATCGGCTGACCATCTGGAAATGCAAATCGCCGAAGGCCGTGTCACGCGCTGACGAGAACGAAGGAGCTTTTCGATCGCGGCTCAGCCAGACGCTGCGAGAAGAACGCGACCTGGCCGTCGAAAAGCTGCGCCAGAAATACGCCCCGAAAGTGGCCGCTCTGCAAGAACAACTCCGAAAAGCCGAGCAACGGAAGGCCAAAGAAGAAGAACAGGCCAAGTCGCAAACCTGGGGTACGATGCTGACGGTCGGATCGTCACTGCTGGGGGCCTTCCTCGGCAAGAAGAAGCTGAGCGCAACAAATGTGAGCAAGGCCGCAACGGCGGCACGCTCGGCTGGCAAGCTCGCCAAAGAACGGACCGACATTGGCTACGCCGAAGAAAATGTCGTCGCTTTGCAGGCGCGGCTAGCCGCGCTCGATGAGAAGTTCACCGAGGAAGCTGACAAACTCTTCGCGCACGTCGATCCCACCTCGATTGAGCTGGAAGAACTGACACTGCAACCGAAGAAGGCAGACATCACCATCAGCCAGGTGGCACTGGTCTGGAAACCTTTTTCTGTCGGGGTCGATGGCCACGCAATGCCTTTGGCTTGAGACATTTCAAAGCTCATCGGCTACTGGAGCCTGCAACGGCTTCACGACAGCTTATCCACGTTGTCACTCACCCCGACGCTTTCCGGAAGGAGCGTGCGTGATGATTGTGAGTGGGAATTGGCTTCGAATCTGACTGGCGGCGGCCAGCAATTGGTTGTTGCTGGCTGGCACGACGACAACGAAGTACGCCAGCCTCGGCTGCGCTCAGAAGAGCGCTGGCCGTATCTGATCGCTGACCCTCGCGCTGTACACTCTGCTGCGAGGCGCAGCCGCCGAAGTGAGCTAAATCGCGAGACTACCGGAGCGTGGAGTTCGTGGGCTTTTCGGCGGTCACCGGGGGACGAGCGCGTTTCGGGACGACGATCTCAATTCCCGGTTGCGAAGTGCCTGCCGACTGCGGTACGACGGAGTTCAGTTGAACTTCGGTGGTCGTCAGGTTCGAGTTCTCTTGCTGTCCGCCTTTGACGCGTAATTTCGGCTGCGGCCATTGGGCACTCGGAGCCGCCGTCCAACCATTCGCGCCGGACGGCGTTCGTTGTGCCACACGAGCGGCGATCTGCATTCGCTCGAGGAAAATCTGCAAGCCATCGACGGCGTGATACAGCGGGCCGCAATCGGCGTTCTGATGGCGATTGTCGATCAAATCCTGGGCCACACAGCGAACCCCATTTTGAACCCAAGGCTCCGACAGCCGTGACTGAGGCAGAGCGACCATCAGCCATTCGACCATGTGACCGGACCCTGTGATCCGCGTATTGAAGTCGTTGCTCAAATCGCGGCCCTTGAAAAAGTACTTCGAAAAACTGCCATCGGAGTTCTGCAGGGCTTTGGCCTCGGCGATGAAGCGTTGAATCTTCTGATCGGCTTCGAGCCACACGCCGCGTAGCGGTTGTCTCGACTGCAAGTGCGCGTTCCGAGCGTACGCGATCGCGAACAAACTGTGAGTTCCGCCACATGCGCTGTCGTAGATCGCGTTCCGCAATTCTACGCGGAGCAGTTCTTCCATGCTCCAAGGCTCGCCGCTCTTGTTGACCCATTGAGCCGTCGGTTCGAGATAATGAGCCAACGCCCACAGCGTCCAAGTCATTTCGACTTCGGGCGAGCGAGTGACTTCCATCTTGGCGTTGTTGATGATGTCCTGAACCGTTACGACCTCACCGCTGTCGGTCTTGAACTCATGTGTCGATGGCAGACGGCTCATCGTCAAATAGGCCATGAACTGCGTGGGATGGCCCTCGAAATAGTAAATCTGACTGTAGGGATGAGCGCGACCGCCATAAGGCGTCTTCTGGAACAGGGACTCGCCCCGGAAATTTACGCCGCTGGAAGCCCACTCGATCGCGTTGATTTTCTTGTCGCTGTCTTTGAGCTTGAGTTGAAAATCCTGACGGTATGCCAGCAATCCATGAATGATTTGCCAAGGGGTGTGCATGTCGGTCGTCAAGTAGCGCCGGCTGCAAACCTCAACGGCTTCGGTGGCCAGCTTCACAAGCGGATCAACCGGTGCAGCGACCGCTGGAGTTGGTTGCGGCAGCTTGGGAACCTCGCTGACAGGAGCTTGAACCTTGGTTGTGGATGGGCCGGAGAACGTGGGACGAGGACCCGCGTTCGTCGGTAGTGGATTGACCTCGATCGGCGTCTCAAATTGCGAATCGATGTCCATCGGCGTCAATGGCTTGGGGACGCTGGACTCGCCAGTCGGAGGTGTCACTGTCGTTGTGGGAAGCGAGCTATCAGGCTCAGGGCTGAGTGCTTCCGCGGCGACCTTTGGTTCTGATTTGGACTCTGTTTTCGAAGCCGGGTCTGAGTCGTCTTCCGAGACGACGTCTGGGGTGACGGCAGCCGGACGATCAGGCTCCAGCGGCGACTGCGAATCTTCCGAGCGCACCGGGTTGAACGCGGTCCAGGTCGAAATGGCCAGCAGCAGCCCGACTTGAGTCCAAGTTCGAAGCGATTTCATCGTGGTGGCGACTCCTGGTGGAAGATTCCGATGAGGTAAAACTGCCGGATCACGGTGACTCTTCAGTCAAGCGCATTGTCCAATGCGAACGAACAATTCGCCCCAAGTTAGTTCGACCAAAGCGCGTATCTGTCTTGGAGCGGAGCGCGCGGTTACGCCCCAGAAGTCGAATGTTCGAGTCCGCCCGCCGGACTGATTCCGCGAAAAGACACAACCGGTAGAGACAGCGATGGCCTCAGAGTCTGCCAAGTTAACTCGACACGAGCAGCTTTCGCGTGACAAATCGAAACAAGAGGATTTTTTCGAAGATCATTGAAGTGCCGAACCACACTCAGTCTGCCGAGTCTTGAAACGGCAACCAAGCGCGAGCCGCGTCGATCACTTTCAAAGGCAACTGCAGTTTCGCCTGAGATGGCTGCCCGACTTCAAGCAACGCGACCGCAAACCAGCGTCTTCGACGTTCCTCGACGACCTGCAATACCGACCACGGAATCAGCAGCGGCGCGTGTCCCACGAAGATCGGCCACACCGCGAGATACAAACCTTCGGGCGAAACTCGAATCGTCATGCAGCCGTTGTAGTCGCACCAGCCAATGCGTAAAAACTGGCCTCGGAAACAGGTTCCATCATCCGGCTCACGGTCGGCTCGGAAGCGTTCTGCCAATTTTGTCCAACCGCTCAGCTTCGCGATCACGACCAACAACCCGGCGAAGAATCCGGGAATCAACGCGAACGCAAAGTAGACTTCCCAAGGCATGATGGACTCGCTGAGCAGTCGTGGCCGAAGCGACGAACGCCGGTCGGATGCAAGACGCATCCACCACGTCACTCCCATTCGATCGTGCTTGGGGGCTTGCTGCTGATGTCGTAGACGACACGGTTCACTCCCCGCACGCTGTTAGTGATCCGAGTCGAGATGCGCTGCAACACTTCGTACGGTAGATGAAACCAATCGGCCGTCATGAAGTCGTCGGTCTGAACGGCTCGGACGGCAACGGCGTCTTCGTAGGTTCGGTCGTCTCCCATCACACCCACCGACTGCACCGGGAGCAACACGGCGAAGGCTTGTTGAATTTTCCGATACAAACCGGCTCGATGGAGTTCTTCGATGACAATCGCATCCGCTTGACGAAGAGTCGTCAGTTTTTTGTCAGTGATCTCGCCCAGACAGCGGACCGCCAGGCCAGGACCGGGGAACGGGTGCCGCCAAATCAGGTGCTCCGGCAGGCCCAATTCCAGGCCCATTTGACGCACTTCGTCTTTGAAAAGGTCGCGGAGCGGTTCGATCAATTCGAAGCCGAGTTCCTCCGGCAGACCGCCGACGTTGTGATGGGTCTTGATCGTCGCCGCTGGGCCATCCGGACTGCCGCCCGATTCGATGACGTCCGGGTACAGCGTTCCTTGAGCCAGAAACCTGGCGTTTGGAATCGATTTGGCCTCGTGCCGGAAGACCTCGATGAAAACACGGCCGATGATTTTACGTTTCTGCTGCGGATCGCTGACTCCCTTGAGTTCGTCGAGGAATCGCTTTCGAGCATCCACCACATGCAGGTCGGTCTTGAAGTGTTGCGAGAAACGATCGCGCACCTCCTCCGCCTCGCCCAGTCGCAGAAGACCGTTGTCCACGAAGATGCACGAGACTTGATCGCCGATCGACTTCGACAACAGCGCCGCGACCACCGAGGAATCGACGCCGCCGGATAGCCCACAGATCACCCGATTGTCGCCGACTCGTTTGCGAATCCCGACGATCTCGCTCTCGATGAAGTCGCTGATCCGCCACGAACCGCGACAGCCGCAGATTTTCTTGACGAAGTTCGCCAGCAACCGGCCGCCGTGATCGGTGTGCGTCACCTCGGGATGAAACTGCAAACCGAAGATCGGCTTCGTCCGATGCTTCGCGGCAGCGTGCGGACAAGTTTCGGTCGCCGCGATCGGCTCGAAGCCCGCAGGCAGTTCGCGGACTTGATCGCCGTGACTCATCCAAACCTGAAACTCCGACGGCACGCCGTCGAACAATCCGCTGGAGGAAAGGACTTTGCACGGAGCGTGGCCGAACTCGCGCGTGTGCCCGGCGGTGACTTGGCCTCCTTGAGTCTGACAGGTCACCTGCATCCCGTAGCAGATACCGAGAATCGGGATACCGAGATTGAAAATCTCCGGATCGGGCTGCGGCGATCCGGTGCCGTAAACACTGGCCGGGCCGCCCGACAGGATCAGTCCCTTCGGTGCAATCTCGCGGATGCGAGCTGCCGACAAATCGTGCCGCACCAACTGGCAGAAAACGTTGTTCTCACGAACGCGGCGAGCGATCAACTGCGCCGTCTGCGACCCGAAGTCGAGCACCAAGACTTGTTCGTCCACCGTCGCACCAATGGGAGTCACGGTCCGTTTCGCCGACGTCGAATTCGCAGACATGAGTGGCTTTTTCCGATCCAATTCCGAGCGAGAGAAAGGGCGGATGGTATTACCGACCCCGCGAAAAGGGTATTGTCCGACCAGCTTAGACCGGACACCCACGTCCGGTTGTTCGGAGGCAGGCATCCGAACCACTTCAGGACACAATCATGGCCGAATGGTGGCACGAATTCCGTTGTCAGATGCCGGTCGCCGAGCGTTGGGCGTACTTCGACCACGCCGCCGTCGCGCCGCTCAGCCTGCCGGCGAAACAGGCTCTCGCCGACTGGGCCGACGAGGTCACGAATAACGGGGACGCCAATTGGTCCGAGTGGCGGAAGCGAGTCGGTTCCGTCCGCGACTCTGCCGCGCGGCTGCTCGGTTGCCAGTCGAGCGAAGTTGCCTTCGTCCCGAACACGACGAGCGGCCTGTCGATCATCGCAGAAGCGTTTCCGTGGCAACCGGGGGACAACGTCGTGCTCGCCAGCGGCGAGTTCCCGGCGAATCGAAACGTCTGGCGATGCCTGATTCCGCGAGGCGTCGAAGTCCGCGTCGTGGAGAGTAATCCCGGCTCCGACGTCTGTCCGATCGACCGGTTGTTGGCCGCGATCGACAAGCGGACGCGAATCGTCACCGCCAGTTGGGTCGGCTTCGTCACTGGCTGGCGGCACGACCTCGATGAACTCGCCGATGCCTGTCATCATCGCGGCACCCTGCTCTGCGTCGACGCGATTCAAGGATTGGGAATCATCCCGCTCGACCTGTCCCGCACATCGGTCGATTTTCTCGCGGCGGACGGACACAAATGGATGCTCGGCCCCGAAGGAGCCGGCGTGCTTTTTGTCCGGCAAGAGCATCTCGATCGACTGCGGCCAATCGGCATCGGCCCGAACAGCATCGGCTTCTCCGGTTCGTACCTCGCTGAAGTCACCAACGATTCGGACACTACCGACTGCTATCGCGTCGCACGTCCGCTTCAGCCGCGCGAGATGTGGTCTGCCGCGCGCCGCTTCGAAGGAGGCACCGCGAATGCTGGTGGCATCCTGGCACTCGGTGCGAGTTTGGATTTACTGCTTTCGTTTCGCATCGAGGCCATCTGGTCGCGATTGTGCGAGGTCACCGATCAACTTCGACAAACACTCGACTCGCTGAACTTCACTGTCCGTTCGTCGGCGGAACCGATGCGACGATCCGGCATTGTCTCCTGCGAAGTCTCCGCCGACGATCGGCGTCGGATTCTGGCCATCGCGAAACCGGCCGGCGTCGTGCTCAACTTCCGCGAAGGGCTGATGCGATTCAGCCCACACGCCTACACCAACAACGCCGATCTTGATCGGCTACATTCCGTTCTGGCCGAAGTCCGGCTGCCGTGATTCCAACCTCAACGATTTCCATTCCAATGCGTCACCAACCCAAGCCCGCCAGCCTGTTATTCCGCCTGACCGCCGTCGCTGGCGGCGTGTTCGTTGTCACGATTCTGGCCCTGATCGCGATCGTGATCGGCAACTCGCAGTCCCCCGGAGCCGTTTGGTTGAATCGCAACGCCGGCTCACTGTTCGCCGTAGAAGTGTTCGCCATCCTCGGCCTCGGTTTCGCCGCGATGTCTCAAGACCGAAAGCAGACGATTCACGAACAAAAGGACGCTGATCCTCAGCCGACAACTCCGCCAAAGGACGCGTGAGTGCGGCGGACTTTTTGTGTTCGAACCAATTCAAACGCCGACGATCGCTCCTGATTCGACGAACAGCAGCTTTGCGTCGATTTGATCCGCCTCGATGCCAAAGATCTGCATGACCGCGCGGCGGTATGAATCCAGCTGCGGTCGGTAGGTCGCGACTCGCGCGTCCAGCGTCGACGGATCGGCGATGATGTCGGTTTTGAAATCGACGATTTCCACCGCAACGACCCGATTCCCAGACGACCACAGCACGAGTCGGTCGATGACGCCGCTGATGAGCGTCCGCTCGAAGCGGCAGGCGAAGGGATGCTCACGGAGCACTCGCGGCGTCAGCGCGCGGTGCGGTGACTGATCGCGGCGCATTGCGGCAAAGATCGCCGGCTGGTCGAGCATCGCAAAGAACTCCGGCAGCACTTTCGCGCAATCCAGCGTCATCGGCGAAAGAGATTGCGCAGCAGCAAGCAGTTGCTCATTCGACGGACGGCCGTCGTCGAGCCACTCGATCTGCTCGAACCATTTGTGAATCAGCGTGCCGCGTTCGAACGCGTGGACCGGGCGAATTCGCAGCAATTCGCCGAGCCGTCGCGACGACGGCGATTCGTGAACCGACGGAGCCTCCCGCTGCCAGCCGCGTGTCGGCGTCGCCAACGGGGGAGCAAAACGGATTTCGGAGGGCAAACTCGACCGCAGATCCAGCGAGGGGTCAGATGTAAGCGTTGAACTGACCACTGGCTGGCCCGTCGTGCTGTTGTCCCAACCCGCGTCCCCCGTCCAAAACAGCAGCGTCTCTGGCGGTGCGGGAGCGTTGTCAGCCAGCGACGCTCGCAGCAATCCGGCGAAGGTTTTCGTCGGCTCCTTCTCGTGCGGAGCGATCAGCAAATACATCGCATGGATCGCGCGGGTCAGTGCGACATATAGCACGCACAGCGACTCGTGCGCGCGACATTCGACATCTTGCTCGAACAGTGCTTGCAGTTCGGGCGGCAGGAGTTGTTGGACGGATCTGTCGCGGTACAGGCAAACCGCGTCGGGTGGCTCCGTCGGATCGACATTCCCGGCCACCAACGCCGGTGTTTGGCCGACGATCAGCTTGTCCAACTCCGGCAGCACGACGATGTCGAACTGCAAGCCCTTTGCCTGATGCACCGTCATCACTCGAATGCGATCGCCGCTGGGATCGGCGACTCGTTTTTTGCGAACGCATTCGACAAAGTCGCCGGGACGCAGCGTCGCCGTTGGCTGATAGCTGTCCGCCAGTTTGATGAGCTGTTCCAAGCGGACTCGATCGCGCGAGCTGCCGTGATCGGTCAACAATTTCGACCATTCGGCAAGGCACCGGCCATAACCATCGCACAACAATCGCCGTCGCAACGACTCGGCCAACCGAGCGGCGGCGGCATCGTCTTGAAAATCGCCGAACTGAAACGCCGGTCCCAGCGGCGAGGTCGCGACATGAAAGCGGACGTTCCGGTCTCCCGGATGATCGGCCAGCGTCAGCAGCGACAGCAGCAACCGCACCGCGACCGAATCGATCAGTGGATGACCTCCCTCTTCGCTGGCCGGGACTTTCAGGTGATGCAATTCAAAGATCAGCTTCGCGACCGCGTCGTTGCTGCGTGTCAGTACGCCGATGCTGCGAGTTGGATGCTTCACCGCCAACTCCGCGACCAATTTCGCCGCGACCTTCAACGTCACATCGGACTGCGATGCTTCTTCTCCTTCTTCGGCAACCGACCGGAACTCGACGTAGCCGCGCAGCTCCGATCGCGCAGTTGTGTGAACCGGGAATGCATCGCACCACGCCTGAATCGGCGCGGCCAATCGTTCGAGTTTCGGATGCCGAGTCATTCGCTTGAACACTTGATTGACCGTCTCGATGATCGGCTGAGCGGATCGCCAACTCTTCGCCAACTCTTCCGGCGTGAGGTTCGGAAATTGCCGCAGCATTGTGTCGAAGATGCGTGCGTCACCACCGCGCCAGCCGTAGATCGCCTGCTTGACATCGCCGACACAGAAGAACGACGGCGGCAATGTTTCGCCGTCACATTCGTCGAACATTTTCTTTTCAGCAGCCTTCTTCACTGGCCGTTGCTTATGAGCAATTTGCTCGGCAAACGGTCGCAGGACCGACCATTGCAGTGGCGACGTGTCCTGAAACTCGTCGAGCAACAGATGCGACAGCCGCGAATCGAGCCGCTGCTCGAGGCTGCCCTTCGAGGATTCGGTCTCCGCCGACAGGTCATCCCAGCCAGCCAGCGCGCGAGCGACATCCGTGAACGAGCAGCCCCCTTGCCGGCGCTGCAGTTCGCGGAACTCGCGATCGAACTTGTCGAGCAATTCGCGTGTTCCTTCCGTCTGCACCGAGAGCCGATGCAACGTCAGGCGCCGCACGCGATCCAGAATCGCCTGGTAAACCGCCAGCGTGCGGGGATCGATCTCCTTTTTGTAGTACGTCAGCCCCCCCTCCAACAGAACCTTCAAGATGCCGCGACCGAGCAGATCCTCCCACTGGTCGCGCTCAGCCGATTCGAGATCCTTCAAGATCGAATTCGAAACGCGCTTGTCCGAATACGCTTCTGTGTCAAGCAACTCCTGCAACTGTTGCCGAGACTCTTGCAGTTCGGCAAACGTCGGCATCGGCGGCCGAGGGACTTTGAGCCACGCCTCTGGTGAAGTTTCAATCGCGACTTCACCGCACTTCTTGACGGTATCGTCGATCACGTCGCTAACCGAACGGGACGTTGTCCCCTTTGTCAGTAACCGCAGCAGTCGAACGAGTTCGTCATCCGTCTCCGCTTCGAGCAAAGCCTCGATGGCTTCCTCGCGCAGCCTCTCCGCTTCGGTCGCTTCGAGGATCCGCCAACCGGGCGGCAAGCCCAGCTCCAGCGAAAAACTACTGGCGAGTTTCGCGAAGAAGCTGTCCAGTGTCCCAACCTGCAGCCGATGCAACCGCTGCGTCATCTTCGCCAGCAACTCACGACACCGTTGACTGGTGAGTTGCCGTGAACCGATCGCATCCGCCAGCTTGCCCCGTTGCTCATCATCGCTCGCCGCCCGAGCCAACGTCTGCAAGATGCGTTCGAGAATTTCCCCCGCTGCCTTGCGAGTGAACGTCGCCGCCATGATTGACTCTGGCGGCACGTCCGCATCGAGCAACTTCAAGAAGCGGCTCGCCAGTTGATGCGTCTTGCCGGTCCCGGCCGACGCGCGAATCACGATGTCGGGAAGCGATCGGGGCATGGACTTCCTTGGAGTGCGGTGGCTCGACAAATTTACCGAGGTTGCACTTGGATTTGGTCTCGGATGCGATCACTGGGATGAACGATGACGAGATCACTCTCGTTTAAACCGCTGAGCACTTCCGCTTCGAGTCCGTTGCGGCGGCCGATTTCGATGTGGCGTTTGACGGCGAGTCCGTTCTCGACCACGAATACCACCCAGATGTCGGCGGCCGGCTTGTCGTCGTTGGCCGGCTGTGCCGCACCTTTGTCGCGGAACAGCGCACCGGTCGGCACCTTGAGCAAATCCTCCTTTTCCCAGATCACGATCTCGGCTTCGACACGGTAGCCATCGCCGAGCGTCGGCCGGTCGGCGTACGGCGTGTCGAACTGCGCGATGACGTGGACGCGCTGCTCTTCAACGCCGAGCGCCGAGAGCTTCAGATAACCGGATGGTTCGACCAACCGGACATGCGCCAGCAACGGCTTTTCGCCACCCCAGTGCTTCAGTCGCACGACTTGTCCCGGACGGATTTTGACGGCGTCAGTCGTGAGGACTTCGATGTCGATCTCCAGATCGCGCGGGTCCCCCACTTCCAGCAGTGGCGTCCCTTGTTGCGTGATCGTTTCGCTCTCTTGCAGCACCTTCATCACCAGCCCGTCGATTGGCGAGTGCAGCCGCAGTTGCCATTTCTCGGCGTCCTCAACCGCGAGCGGTTTCGAGCGCAGCAACGCCGCGCGAGCCAGTTCGAGTTCGTACTTCGCGGTCTGTTCGGCGAACTTCGTTGCGTTGAGTTCTTCTGTTCGCGAGCGAACCAGCATCTGCGCATCTTCGAGTTCCTGCTTCGTGTTGGCTCCCTTGCCCGTCAGCCCCGCCCGTCGATCAAGGTCGAGCCTTGCCCATTCGCTAGCGACCGTCGCCTTGGCCTTCGCGGCAGTCGCACTTTGCAACGCAGACTCTGACGCTTTAACGCGCAGTTCTGCCTGAGCGATCTGTCGGGAGTCCAGCAGGCTTGGATCAATCGGATCGATGATCGCCAGTTCGCCGACCGGTGCATTTCCGAGCGAGACCGAAGTCGAAATCGATTCGGTCGCAGAATCACCATGCCCGTGGTCCGATTCCCCGTCGATCGGCGTGCTCGCGAGTCGCTCAGCCGATGTCGGAACCGACACTGGATCGCCGGCTCGCACTCTGATCCGATGCAATCGCCCCGCCAGTGGAGCGGAAATCACGAACCGATCGCGGACGCGCGTCTTGCCATCCTCGGCCACCGTGACAGAAAGGACTCCGCGACTGACACTCGCCGTGTCCACCGGAATCGGCTTGGGCAGGAAACCGTACACGACCGCCGCCACAATGCCGGTCAGCACGCAGAGCCACAGAAATCGTTTGAGCCAGCGAAACACAAGACACCTTTCAAGAATCTCAAATCTCGAATTAAAGATTCGAAATAGACAACCCGCGACCTGACATCTCAATCCTCAACTTCACCCGAGAAATCTCGGAACTGGAATTCCGTCTTTCTCATTGCTGAAACCTCAATTTCACTCGCGAGTCTTTAACACGGCGATCAAATCCAAATGGTCTAGACGGCTGCGGACTAGCAGCCCCGACAGGATAGCGGCAATCAGCACCACCGTCGTCGCGAACGAGTACGTTCTCGGCTCGATGATCAGCGGAATGCGATACAGCTCGGTGTCCATGAACCAACAGACGAGCCCCGCCAACCGATTGCCGAAAAACAGTCCCACGGGAATCGCCGCCGCTGTCAGCAGCGCGAGCTCCCCCAGCAGAATGCGCGAAATCTCCCCGCGAGTCAGCCCCAGCACGCGGAGGCTCGCCAGTTCGCGGCCTCGTTCGGAGAGCGCGACCCGAGCCGTATTGTAGACCACGCCGAACGCAATGATGCAGGCGAAGACGACATTGAAGGCCTGCATGGTCAGCAGGTTGTTCATCACGGTGTCTCGAAAACCCTGGATCGATGCTCCCTTGAGCATCACGCTGGCCACGCGCGGCGTCGCCTTCAAGCGGTGATACAGGTCGTCAATCGAATTCGGATCGGCGGTGATCGCGATGCTCGTCACGGCTGGGCCCTCGCCGATCAACCGATTGAGCGCTCGCATCTCCATATAGCAGACCGTGCCGAGATACTCCTGGCTGAACGCCGCGACGCGCACCGGGCGAACGCGGCGGCTGCCTGACATGATCTCCAGCCGAAGCGTATCGCCGATGCGAACCCCCAGCACTTGCGCTAATTTCTGATTCAGCACGATCCCTTCCGGAGGCACGGCGACCGGCTGATCTTGGTCATCAATCAGATGATTCAGCTTCGCGTCCAGGTCGATGCCCAGCAAAAACGTCCGCTTCTCGACTTGGTCCTTGAAGAGTTTGATGCCGACGCCGCGCCGCGGTTCGGCGTGAATGACTCCGGGAAGCTGCTGGATCTCGTGGAGTGCCCGGCGCGACGTCGGCTCATTCAGCGACACGTCGATGTCGTGCCGATTCATGTACTCGAACTGCATCCGCACCAGCCAATCGAGCGAGTCGGCCGAGAACCGACCGAGCACCAGAATCGCCGCCGCCATCGCGATTCCGCAGACCGACAGCAACGCCTTGACCGGCCGCCGCTCGATGTTCCGAATCACAATCCGGCCGATTTGCGACAGCCAGGTCTCGAAACCAAGCCGCTCGAAAATCGTCGGCCGAAAATCCGCCGGAGCTTCCGGTCGCATCGCCTCAGCCGGAGGCAACGTCACCGCTCGGCGAACAACGCCCAACGTGCCGACCATCGAAAAACCAAAGCAGACGCCGAACGCTCCAGCAATGACCTCCGGAGGCAGTTGATAGTGCAGTTCCGGATAACGGTAGAACTCGGCATAAATCCCCATCATCTTCCGGCCGATGAACATTCCAGCAATCGTCCCCGCGATGCCGCCAACCACACAGATCAGCAGCACCAACTTCAGATAGTGCCGACCGACCGCCCAGTGCGAATACCCGAATGCCTTGAGCGTCGCGATCTGATCCCGCTGCAACGCAATGATCCGGCTGAGCACCACGTTCAACAGAAACGCCGCCACGCCGAGAAAGATCGACGGTACGATCATTCCCATCCGCTTGAGATTGCTGATCTCGTCCGACAGGAACCGATGCGAGATTTGATCAGCTCGCGCGTACGACCCGAAACCGCCATGCTTCTCGATCAACCGATCCAACGGCCGCGTGACCGCCGCCTCCGCCGTTCCGGGCAACAATTCGACAAGCACGTCGTTGAACGCCCCCTTCATGTCGAACGCCGCTTCGAGCGCCTCGCGACTCATCCACAGAATGCCGAACCGCTTGTCATCCGGCACGAGCTGTCCGTACTTGATCTGATAGACGTACTCCGGCGACAGCGCGATACCAACGATCCGCAGCTTCTTCTTCTTGCCATTAACGACCGCCGAAATTTGATCGTTGAGCTGCAGCTTGTGAGCCTTCACGAACCCCTCGCTGGCGAGCACCTCGTCATCGCGCCGCGATTCAATAAAGCGTCCCTTCCGCAGAAACAGCGCGCACAAATCCGTCGGCTGCGGATGCTCCGGGATCGACACCAACCGCCCGGCGACCGGTTCCGCGAATGACGGCACATCGAGCGTCACGTCCTCGACCACGCGTGTCTGAATCCGAGCGACACCAGGGATCTCCGCGATCCGCTCGGCCAACGTCAGCGGAGCACGCTTCAAGTTGGCGAACACCTGCGGGAAACGATTGTCGGAGTAGAACCCGTCCATCGTCCCCTGCAACGAGACCATCGCGCTGGTCGACATCACGAACGTCGCCACTCCGCAAGCCATGACCGCGCAGATCGCCAGCACCTGCCCCTTCATAAGGAACACATCCCGCATCAACTTGCGATCAATCGCTCGCATCGTCTTTCCATTTCGAGCCAGCCAAATCATCGGGACCGTCGACCAGAACCACCATTAACTGTCCTGCGAAATTGAACAACAGCCAACGATTGGAAAGGTCGCAAAAAGCCATCGCGACGCCCCTGGTTCTCGTCACGGACGGATGGAATTGCGATGCTGTTCAGGCTCTGGAGGCCGGGATGACTGGCGTCTGGCTGCGATTCGCGATATCTATCGCTCCCCGTTTTTGACATTCGCTACCGAAAATGCAGGGTTGAAGGATATTGAGGCATGGCAACGAAGTCTGAAGAATTGGCAAATAAGGCTCGCGTGAAGCTCGCGCTGGCCAAAAAATACGAGAATCTGTGCCGTATTTCCGGCAGCAAGCCGGCGCGCGGGAAGTTCATCCGCCGCTCAAACCAACTCCGCCGCCAAGCGATCGAGTTTCAACGAGCGGCCGACGCGGTCAAAACGTAAAGCGGAGTCCCGATCTCCAACCGAGTGTCACTGCGGGACTCCAATTTGGGCGATTAGCTCAGTTGGTAGAGCGCCATGTTTACACCGTGGATGTCGCGGGTTCGAGTCCCTCATCGCCCATTGACCTGAAGAGACCCCGCGGAATGCGGGGTTTCTGCATTTTCAAAAGACGGCTTCGTTCATGGCCGCTTTGATTGACATCGTTGAGATCACTAAAGATTACGGCCGGTTTCGGGCGTTGGATTGTGTGTCGCTGCAAGTCGAGTCCGGCATCACCGGATTGCTGGGACCGAATGGAGCGGGCAAAACAACGTTGATCAAGGTGCTACTGGGGCTGGTAAAAACCAGTAGCGGGCGCGGACGGTTGTTGAACTACGAGCTCGGCTCGCAGTATCGCGAGATTCGCGCGAACGTTGGCTACATGCCTGAAGACGATTGCTTCCTGCATGGCATGACGGGCGTTGAATGCGTGCAGTTCGTGGCTCAGCTTTCGCGAATTCCAGAGATCGAGGCGTTGCGTCGATCGCACGAAATTCTCGACTTCTGCGGACTGGCTCAGGAACGCTATCGCACGGTTGAGACGTACTCGACCGGGATGCGTCAGAAGCTGCGGTTCGCTCAAGCAATCGTTCACGATCCGCCGGTGTTGATTCTCGATGAGCCGACGTCGGGTCTCGATCCCGAAGAGCGGGTCATCATGCTCAACCGCATTCGGGTGTTGGCCCGCGATCATGGCAAGGCGGTGCTGATCTGCACGCACATCCTGCCGGATGTGCAGTCAATCAGCGATTCGGTCGTGATTCTGGCTCGCGGCCGAGTGCAGGTCGCAGAACGACTGTCGGAGTTAAGTCGCCCGGCGGAGCCGGCGCTGGAAGTCCGATTGCTCGGATCGCCGGAGCGGTTCACTGATGTCATTCGTGGGAGTGGCGTGCCGATCGAGTCACGTTCGGACGGCACGCTGGTCCTGCGTGGTGCTCCGGAGGAGTTGGCAACTCAGGCGTGGCAGGTGGCCGAGCAAGTTGGAGTCGGCGTGCGATCGCTGACGGCGTCACGCAACTCGTTGGAAGAGATCTTCTTGAACGCCGTCCGCGAGGGAGGCAAGCCATGATGGATGGGTTGCTGGGCGACGATGTCGTGATGGCAGAACTCGACTCCGACGCGAACACGGACGGTCGTGGCGTGAATCGGCTGGGCTATCGTGGCTGGTCGGGGAGATTGGAATCGGGCTGGGCGCGATGGACCGTGATCTCTTCCGTGGGCATTCGCCGAGCGTGGCAGAGTCGCTGGCTGCGACGCATGTTGTTCTTCGCGTGGTTGCCAGCCGTGGTGTTTGGCATCGGCTTCTTCGTCTGGGAACAGGCCGCCTTGTATCCCGATTGGCAACGTCCGGGGATGAACTTTCTGGGAGGCTTGTTGCCGCCTCACGTGGCCAACGAAATCGGCGAATCGATTCGCAAGGGGGACTTGCAGAGCAGCCGACACACGGTCTGGGCTTCACTGTTGCAATCGTTGTTTCGCTATCCGCAGGGAGTCCTGATGGTGATGGTGATCGGCCTGATTGCTCCGCCGATGATCTCGCAGGACTTCCGGTCACGAGCGTTTCTGCTGTACTTCTCGCGACCGTTGACTCGTGGCGAATACTTGCTTGGTAAGCTGGCGAGCGTGTGGGCCTATCTGTCGCTGATCTCGACGCTGCCGGCACTCGCGCTGTACGTCCTTGGAGTCTTACTCTCGCCGAATCTGAGCGTCGTCTCAGCGACGTGGGATCTGCCGCTGAGGGTCATGGCGGCTTCAGTAATCCTGATGTTGCCGACGTCGATGCTGGCGCTTTGCTTCTCATCGCTGACTCAGGAAAGCCGTTATGCCGGCTTTGCTTGGTTCGCAATCTGGATTATGGGCTGGTTCACCTTCGGTGCCGCCACAACCGCGGAGGCGTTCAATGCTCAGATGACTAACGGTCGCATGGGCCGAGAGCTCGTCCTGGAACAATCGCCTTGGACTCATGTGTCGCTGTATCACACTCTGGGCCGTGTGCAGTCGTGGGTGTTTGGGTTGACGGATTTTCGCGAAGTGTGGATCTCGGCAGCGATCTTGATCGCGGTCACGGTGATCTCTCTGGCGATTCTGCTGCGGCGCATCTCGGCTCCGATGCGAGTCTGATTGATTTCCCTGTGGTGCTTGCATGATCGAACTGCGGAACGTCACAAAACTGTACGGCAAGGTGATCGGCGTGAATGACTTCACGCTGACGCTGGAACCCGGTGCGTACGGACTGCTGGGGCCGAACGGCTCGGGGAAATCGACGTTGCTAAACTTGATCACCGGCCAACTGCGGCCGACGCTGGGGACCGTGCTCGTGTTGGGCGAGCCCCCTCGCAACAACCCCGAACTGTTTCGCCGGCTCGGGTATTGCCCGGGCAGCGAAGGGCTGTACGCCGGTGTTTCAGGCTTCGATTGGGTGAGGTATTTGCAGCAACTCCAAGGAATGACGTCTCACGAAGCGGGCGAAGCGGCGGAGAAAGCTCTCGGATTGGTGGGGATGACTCAGGCAATGCACCGGCCAATTTCAAGCTACTCACGCGGCATGCGACAGCGGACGAAGTTGGCTCAGGCAATCGCGCACGATCCGGACTTTCTGATTCTCGACGAGCCATTCAATGGACTGGATCCGGTCGGCCGTCACGAGCTGACGACCGTCTTGCGTCACTGGATTAGGCAAGGGAAGAGCCTGCTATTCGCCAGCCATTTGCTGCACGAGATTGAATCGCTTACGCAATCGTTCTTGTTGATTTGTGGCGGCCGATTGCTGGCTTCGGGGACGGCTCAGGACGTTCACGACATGATGGTTGGACTGCCCAACGAGGTCGCGCTCCGAACTTCAGATCCGCATGCCTTGGCGGCGCTGTTGCTTCGGGAACATGTCGCCGATTCGGTACAGATCAAGGACGGGTTTCTCACCGTGGCGACACCTCAGCCCGGACGTTTGTTCGAGCAGCTTCCCGGCTGGCTCAAGGCATCGGGACTGGAAGTTTCCGAAATGCATTCGGCGGACGATTCGTTGCAGGAGCTGTTCAATTCCCTGATGAAGCTGCATCGAGGTGAGCTGTGATTGGCAACGTGGCTGCGGTGTTTCTGTTTGAATGGAAGCGGGCGTTAACTCTGCCGCGCATGGCGTGGTGGGCGGTGCTCGCGCTGTTCCCGGTGTTCATCGTCGGCGTGATCCGCTTCACGATGCCCGATGAAGCTCGGAGAGCGATGAACCCCATCCCCGCGGAACAGATTTGGAATTTCTGGGCCGCCATGTTTTACGCCTTGATCCCGATGCTGGTATCAATGCTGGGGACGTTGCTGTGGGCCACGCCCGCGATCTCGGCGGAACTGGAGCGGCGGAGTTGGGTCTATCTGACCGTGCGGCCCAATGGCGGCACGGCGGTGTTGCTCGGAAAATATCTGGCGGCGGTCACCTGGGTGATCCCGCCGGCGCTGATCGGATTGACGATCGGGGTTCCACTGGCCGACACCGGTGACGGTTGGAGAATGTGGTGGGCGATGGTCCGACTGGTCTGCCTTTCGTGTCCGGCCTACGGAGCCATCTACCTGATGTTGGGCACGCTGCTGCCTCGCCGCGCACTGGTCCTGGCCGTGGCCTACACGTTGATCTTCGAGCTGGTCATCCGCTTCATCCCGGCGGTCATCAACAAATTGACGGTCCAGTTCCGATTGCAAGCACTCCTTGTGGAATGGTGCAACCTGTCCCTTGCCGGTCCTGGCGGACGCCCGTCGGGGGTCCAGGCACTGATCGGAGACGAGCCCGCTTGGCAACACGTTTCGATTCTGCTTTTACTGCCACCCGTACTGTTGCTGATCGCCGTCGCGATTCTGCGCTGGAGTGAGTTCTCGGCGTCCGCCGAATCCGACGTCTGAAGCCGCAACGAATACGAGTGCAGTTTGCTCCTATCCGAAGCACTTTCTATCATCTGGTTGTTGAACACCGCACCGAGCCGTCGCAGGTTGCCCTGCGGCGGCTTTCGCTTTCCGTTGGAGCCATGTCATGCAACGTCCTCCTCAAGCCCCTTCCACTCCGCCGACCATCAAGCTGACCGAAGGCTGGCATTGCTTGCATCTGTATCTGACCGTCAATCAGAAGGAATGGCAGCAGCTTCCCGATTACCAGCGAGCGGAAGGGCGTGAGCAGTTGATTCAGTTGTTCGACCCCAATCGCGAGGACGCACCGAAACGGATTCAAACGTCGGTTGTGTCGCGGCACCAGGCTGACCTCGGTCTGATGATCATGGACCCGGATCCGCTGGTCATCAACGGCATTCGACAAGGCCTCCGAGTCAGTCGGCTCGGATCGGTACTGACGCCGAGCTACTCGTTCGTGTCGATCACTGAAATCTCGGAATACGTTCCCTCGATCGAACAGTATTCCGATCGGCTGAAGCGTGAAGGGACCGATCCCTCCGACCCGGCCTTCCAGGCAAAGCTGTCCGCCTACGAGCAACGGTTGCCGATGATGAATCAACAGCGGCTCTACCCGGACTTCCCTCCCTTCCCGGTCGCCTGCTTTTATCCGATGAACAAGATTCGGCATCCCAATGCCAACTGGTATCAGCTCCCGTTCAGCGAACGAGCCGACTTGATGGCCGAGCACGCGACGTCGGGAATCAAATTCGCCGGCCGTGTCTCACAACTCATCACCGCCTCGACCGGCTTCGACGATTGGGAGTGGGGTGTGACGCTGTGGGGTCGTGCTCCCGAACACATCAAAGAGATCGTCTACTCGATGCGCTTCGACCGCGCCTCAGCGCGGTACGCCGAGTTCGGACCGTTCTACATCAGCTATGTTTTGTCGCCAGCCGACGCGTTGAAAGAGCTGCGGATGTGAGTCTTGTCGGCCGCCCTCGTCGCTGTGATCGGCAAAAATCGCACGACGTGCCAGCGAGTGGTGCATCGGAAATCGCTCGCTGGTGCGTCGTGCTGGTGCTGCGATCCGTTCAAACAATTTGTGCGGACAATCAAATTGGCCAGTTGCCGAAATTCTCCGGCGGCGCTCCTCGACTTCACACGGCTTGCCGATATACTTCCGCATCCTCGCGACGCATCCGCGAGCCAAAGGACCGATTGATGCGACTGACGCGGGGTGGAGCAGCCCGGTAGCTCGCGAGGCTCATAACCTCGAGGTCGTAGGTTCAAATCCTGCCCCCGCCACTCAAACGAAAGCCGATCCACCTGGGTCGGCTTTTTCCTTTCTGAGATTGGGTACTGCTGCCCGGGCATTTTCTTGCTGGCGATGCCGAAGCCAGGACGGGCCAAAGGTCTCCTCCAACGAACCGCCCTTCGCGCGTTCCGATGGCTCGGCTAAAAGGCCGCCCCTTGCGAATCCCCATTCCAACGTCTCCACACACATGCGTCTCGCGTTTTTCGAGGATCAGGCGGCGAGCGGTTTCGCTCCGATCGCTTGGATGCGTCCGGTGTGCGAGCTGCTCTGCGGGCAGACCTCGTTGCGAGAGCGTTTGCTGAAATACTTGCCCATCACGGAATGGGGGGCATTCATTCGACCTTTTCTGGCCGAGACGTATCGCGAAGCTCAGCCGCAGGCGGTCGTCAACAATCTGAACTGGCTCGCGCAAGAACCGACGCTACTGGTCAACGCGCGGTGGCTGCCCGACGCCACTGGATTGCAATGCCTCGATCACGCGCGGCTCGAAGAGGCGGGTGTGATCGACCAGACGTTGGTCTGGCTGCGACTGCACCCCGACGAAGTGCCGCTGCTGTCACTGGAGAATTGGGATGACTCGTTGCTGTCGCTGGCTCGAACGCGCCGATTGAGCGAAGCTCCCGGACGACTGGCCTCGCGCCCCTGGGACTTGGTGCTGCACAACGCCGATCAACTGCGGATTGACTTTCAATTTCGCCGCTCCGGAACGTTGCGCTCGTCGCGACTTCGAGGAACACACACGCTAGGTGCCAACATCGCCGTCGTCGGCAATCTGTCGCAAGTGGAAGTTGATCCAACGGCTCGGCTCGATCCGTTCGTCGTGCTCGACGCACGACAGGGACCAATCACCATCGACGCCGGCGCGGTCATTCAGCCCTTCACACGGCTCGAAGGGCCGTGCCACATCGGAGCCGGCTCGCAACTCTTCCGAGCCAACGTGCGCGAAGGGACCACCATCGGCCGCGATTGCCGAGTTGGCGGCGAGGTCGAAGCGTCGATCCTACACGGCTTCGTCAACAAGTATCACGACGGGTTTCTTGGACACAGCTACGTCTGCCCGTGGGTGAATCTCGGCGCGCTGACCACAAACAGTGATCTCAAGAATGACTACTCGAACGTCAGCGTGCCGCTCGAAGGGTTTTCGATCAACACCGGCAGCACGAAAGTTGGCAGCTTCATCGGCGATCACACGAAGGCCGCGCTGGCGACGCTGGTCAATACTGGAAGTTCCATCGGCGTGATGAGCATGTTGCTGCCAGCCGGAGAACTCTTGCCGAAGCATGTGCCGTCGTTCTGCCGCATTTGGCACGGCCAACTCGACGACCAAATCGACCTCGCCACAGGGATTGAAACCGCCCGCGCAGTCCTCGCACGCCGCAAGCAAGAATTCACGCCGGCTCAAGAGCGGCTGCTGCGGCACGTTTTCAAGCTCACGCAAGCGGAACGCGAGACCGCTCTGCACCGCTCACGCGAGAAGCGCCGCGCGGTCCCGGTGACTTGAGCTTATGGGCACTTCGCCTGAATTACCGACAGCAGAGCTTCGCGATTCTCTCGCCATGCGACGCTGCCCGCCGCATCAGATGGCAGTTCCAGAGTGATCGTCGGCAGTTGAAGGTCGATGCCAGCCCAGGAACCAAAGCTGCCTGAGGTCGGATAGCCCATCGATTTGAGCACCGAGTACTCGTTGTGAAGACTCATTGATTTGGCCAGTTCTTCGGCCGGCCCATCGAAGTTGTTGCCGTGCTTGCCGCGTTTGATCGCGTGCATGGTGATGATCCGATTGGGCTGCCAGTCCTCAACCAACTTGATCAACAACTGAGACTCTGGCTCGGAGGCCGGTTGCTCGCCGCCGAAGTAGCGTCCCTTCTTGCCGACCGCGAAATTCTTGGCGGGAAAGTTGCGGTTCAGGTCGATTTCGCGAGCGTTGACCCGAGTCCCGCGAGCGAGCCCATCCGGATTCGCAACCGGCACGATTGCCACTCGCCGCGCGATGTACGCTTCCGGATTTGCGGTGAGATGCTCGACGAGTTGATGTGCAACGAATGCGGTGTTTGCTTCATCGCCGTGAATCGCGGCGAAGATCAGCGTCTTCGGGCCAGTCACTCCAAAAAAGTGCCCGACGATCGGCAGTCCCAGCACCGACTTACCCAACTGTCGCGTTTGAAAATCAAGGATCGGCAGCGGTTCTGGGGCCCGCTTCTTGCAAAGGCGAACTCTGGGGAGCGGACGATTCCAAATTCGGCAGGTCGCCACGTTTCCTAGGGTCACGAGACCGCCTCGACAGGAATACTCGCCTGGGTCGGCCGGATCGAAATTGAACGGAGTGACCAGCGGCAAAGCCTCGGCCACCGCCGGGGATAACACGGCTTCCTCGCCCAACAGGTGTGTCGAAATCAGCGTGAGAAATCCGCTGAGCAGGAAAACTCGCACAACAAAGGTGTCGATGCGCGATGCGGCTCGACACGGAGACAAAATCGAATCGAGAGAGATCATGGTCGGCTCACGCTTGAGGATTCCGCGAGCCTTCCGCGCGAACTTCGACCTGCAATGCGCCCAGCATCTTGGTGATCTGCGCTTCCTTTCGATTGATGTTGATGATGTTTTCGAGCACGAACGCGCGCGGCTCATTCGTCGGATGTAAAATCAACCGACCGGATCGCAACAGCATGTACTCGAAGACGTCGTTGATCTCTTTGCTGATCCGCAAATTCGGAGCGGAGAAGCGTTCGAGGTCGCTCATGAACCCGTGATGGTGCAGCAGTTCGTTCGGACGAACTTCCCAGTAGTCGAATCGCACCAGCAACCAGACAACCACGTACAACAATCCCAGCAGCATCGAAAACAGAAAGTAAAACGGGGCATTGGCTCGCGGCGTTAACGATTCAAAGAACGATTTGAAGGGGCCGATCAGTTCCGGCTTGTTGGTCAACAGCAGTATCAAGCCCATTACAACTGCTGAAAAACCGAAGAACAGAGTCAACGAAGTTGTTCGAGGAAAATCGAACGACAAGACCACCAGGTTGACGGCCATGAGCATCAAGAATACCAGCGAGACGATCTCTTCAAATCGTCCAGCTTTGCCCTGGGCATCAGCTCCCAGTAACCACATCAGCATTCCGCTGAGAACTGCGAAGACCAGCGTCGGATACAAAAAAATGATCTTCGGGTACGAGACCAAGTAAATCGAAAGCGGCGCGGGATCAGTGTCGCTGTTGGGGGGTGCCGTGGCGATCACGGGCGGGGCAGGGGGCGCGGCTGAGGCATTCGCGGGAGTATCGGTACTCATGAAGTCGGTCTCCCAGATGTGAATCGGTTGTCGGGACGAGTTTCCACCGCGAGCGATTCGCGGCGGATCGCAAAATCTTGAGCTGTCGGCGACCGGAGCAATTTATCGAGGCTGTCCGGCAACGTGTAGCGAGTCTTGAATCGATACAAAAATTACTCAGCATCCCGGTCTGGTCGTAGCAGCATCCAGAACTCATCCAGCCGCAAAATCGCGGCGAGAAGTGCGTAACTGACGATCGCCGCCAAGATCGTGGCACACAGCTGCAGCAAGCGGCCCGACGAGTTCATCGCTCCCGCCGCCAACTGTTGCAAGACCAACCAGGCCACCGCCGTCATCCCAAGCACTGCCAGAACCGCTCGCCCCGCATGGCTCGCCAGCGACCACCACGGCAGTCGGCCGATGCGGCCTTGAATGAACAGTAAGCACAGCCCGAACTGCAAGATGCCACACAACGACGTGCTCAGGGCGAGTCCGCGGCCACCGATCCAGAAGATCAATCCAAAATTCAGCAGAAGATTCACGACGACAACAGATAAGCCGATTCTCAAGGGTGTGATTCGGTCGCCGATTGCGTAGTAACCACGCTGCACAATCAACAGTCCGCAGAAGGCCCACACGCCGAGGCCGTAGGCGGCAATCATTTCAGCAATCTGTTGAGCATTCGCGTCAGTGACATTTCCGCGCTGAAAAAGCACGACTGCGAGCGGATCGGCCAACAGCCACAAACCCGCGCTCGCGGGCATGCCTGTCAAGAAAACCAATCGCAGGCCGAGTGACAAATCGTCTCGCAGTCGTTGCCAATCGCCTCGTTCTGCATGACGGGTCAGCACGGGAAAGATCACGGTCCCCAGGGCAACTCCCAGGATCCCCAGCGGAAATTGATACAACCGCTGACCAAGGTTCAACGCCGATGCCGTACCAAACTCCAAGGGTCTCCAGGCAGATGCCGCGACATCCTGCGGCCGAGACATCACTAGCGCAATCAGTGTGTCGCAAAACGTGTTGACTTGGGTGATCGACAAGCCGATCACGACCGGAGCCATCATGCTGAGCAGTTCGCGAATCCGATCGCGCATCGCCAACCAGTTTCCACGAAGCCGAAAGCCCAGCCGCCACAACTGCGGCCAAGGAGCAGCCAGTTGCAAGAAGCCAGTCAGCACCACAAACCCCGCCAGCCAGTGAGCCTGGTCCTCGGCCGTCAGCTCGAATCGCTGCAACACCCAAATCGCAGCCAGTGAGCTGACATTAAACAGCACCGGCAACAGCGCTGGCCACGCGAAGCGACCCAGAGCGTTCAACACGGCTCCCATCTGCGCGGTCAAACAGATCAACGGCAAATACGGAAGCATCAATGTCGTGAGCACCAGCCACAACCGCAACTCGGCACCTAATGGTGCGAGCCAAATCGTCGCCGCGATCACCAACTCAACAACAGCGACCAGCGCCGTCAGCCGAAGTCCCAGCCACACAAAAACCGAACTGGCTAATTGCATAGCCGCGTTTCGACCAAGTTGTTCTTGCTCGCGCACAAACAGCGGCGTGAATGCCGCGCTCAACGCTCCCTCGCCGAACAATGCCCGCGCGAGATTCGGGATACGGAACGCTCCTATGAACGCATCCGACACGGGACTCAGTCCCCACAGGCCGGCGATCGCCAATTCGCGAATGAAGCCGAGCACTCGGCTGACCAGAGTGCACAGGCTGACGATTCGCAGGCCAGAGAAGAGGCCGCCAGCTCGCTGGTTCTGTTCTTTATCGGCTGACTCCTCACGATCCATCATGCTGGAGTGCTCCGCTCATTTCACGAGCGGACTCAGCCGGGCCTCGTTGATGCCAAGTGTTGAGAGCACCACTCGCACCCACTCGATGGGCCAGCCGCATCCGTGCGCGGATAGAAAAATTGCCAAATTCTCCTGGCCTTCCCAGAAGCAATGGATGACTTGCCGTTCGATTTGATCGCGCAGCTTCATCCCTGAGTTGAATTGCGACGCCAAAAACTCCTGAAACCATTTTCGGCCGGTGAGATGCAGCCAGTGGCACCAACGGTAAGAGCATTTGAAATGCCGACGGCTCCAATCCTTGACTGCCGCGTGCCCCAAGTCGCAACCGAGCCGCTCACTTTCGATCCACTTGTGCCGGTGATCAGGCTGCCACGCTTGGTCGTACACGCTTACCGGAATCGATGAATACTCACGACACATGTCCCGCATCCCCTAACCAGGATGTGCCCTACCGCACCGGTCGTCCGACCATCTGCGAAGAGCACTTTCGCAATCGTCAGCCTCGACGCCCAGGACGCGAGACTTATACCGCCGGCGCGAAGCACTCTCAAGCAGCGATTGGGGCGGTCATTTGCTGTCGGCATCACGTCGTGCGCTGCAAGATGTCCGGCCTGAGAATTGGTACGCCTCGGACATTTACCTTGGACATCGGCCATTGCTCAGCGGGAGTCAGCACTTCCAGTCCGTTCGGACCGATCAGCATGGTGTCACCAATGTTGGCGGGGCCAACCGACGGATGCCAGAACATCGGCATGCCCGCTCTGAGCACGAAACCACTGTTCGGAGTCACGCGAACTTCGCACGGTTCGTAGCCGATGATCTCCGCCTGGTCGGCGAATTCCCATTCCTCCGCATGGCCGAACTTCTCATAGATGCGGGCCACCCGCTTCCAGGTTTCGCGAATCGTCCACGTGGCTTGAGAGAAGTACATCCCCGTCGCCTGCGTCATCAGCGTGATGAGATACGAGGCGCGCAGTTCCTCCGGAATTTCGCCGAAGCAGACAGTTCGAGTCACTCCCGCGCACAGGCCGTCGCGGCGTCCAATCACGGTCAAGGAGCAGAATCTTTCGACCCGTTCGCAACTGGGTGCCCAATGCCGGAATCGATTCGAGATCCCATCGGCGCAGACTTGGATGCGCTCCGGCATGACCTTGTGTTTGAGCAGTCGATGCGACAATTGCGCCGCGATTTCCGCTTCGGTGATGCCCTGCTCGAAATTGCGAGCGGTCGCCTCGACCGCACGCGCGACGTGCAGGCCCAGTTCGCGCAGTCGTTCGCACTCCAGTGAGTTCAATGGCAAGCGCAGATCGAGTAACTTCGCTGAAACATCGGTCGTTTGACCGACACCCGAGTCGCTGCCGACATGTCGGCCGCGGCAAACATCTGCCACCAAAACGGACGGCGGTTCATGCCACGGTCGCTCTTTGAGCTGAAATCCAAGACCAGCCAACGTTCCTTCGAAGAACTGCGCCGAATCGACATTGCTCGTCAAAACGACGCGAGCTTCCGGAAGCAGGAAAAGCGATGCGGTCGTGTCGGACGAACCACTTCGCGTGAAGTCCGTCCCGCTGGTGAACCAGGCCAAATTGGACGGCCACTGCAACAGCAGAGCGGCAACCTTGTTTTCCTTCAAGAACTGAGCGACTCGCTCGTGCTTCTGGTCAATGTCATTGGCACGCTCAGCGCTGATGACCGGCAGTTCGCCTGACGACTGAAACGGAGGGGGGTCAACCAAACTCGCCATGACGATTTCCCACGCGGAACGCTTCGGGACGATGGGACGCGAACGCGAAGATCGACTTGAAATCCTGAAGCTGAAAGGATTTTCGTCCGCGATGGGGTCTGCCACGCAGCGGGCCTGCCGATTTTGCCGGAAGCCGCCGTGCCACGAATTCGGGAGCTGGAGGGCGGAAGGGGAGAACGGAACGAAGACTCTGTTCAGGCTTTCCCCTTCCGACTTCCGAATTCTCTGCTGGCACAACCCGGACAATCCGTAAAGTTTGCCAAGCCTCAAGGCCGATGGAAGGAGGTAGCCGCCGGAGATTTTGTTCGGTGGAGACTCTGTGAATGTTCTGCGAGTCCCTGTTGGATCACAAAGAACCGTTCACTCCCTCGCCTTGAGGAACCCCATGAAGACTGCTTTGCGATTGTGCCTGGGACTGCTGCTGACCATCAGCGCCGTCGGCTGTCACACGTGTCAGACAAGTTGCCAGTCAAGCTGTGACACTGGCTGCGGGCACCGATCGTGCCTGCATAAATTCACCGACAAAGTTCGGGGTAGCAACCGCGAATGCCAATCGGAATGCGGAGGATGCGAACACGAAGCGTGTGCTTGTCGTCATCATCACGGCCACAAAAAGTCCAAGAACAGATACGAAATGCCGCCCGAAGCCGCGATGTACGGCTACGATAATTCCGTGGTCTACACCGGCGACGATTGGCAGGGGATTCCACAACCTGCCATGGGCATGATGCCGATGGCTGGCGGATGCAGCGGCTGTGCTGGCGGTGCTCCGATGATGTCCTCGCCCTCAACCGGTTGTGCGGGATGCGGAGGCAGTGGCATTGCTCCGACTCCGAATGGAGGCGGCTGTGCTTCGTGCGGAGGGACCGGCAGTATTCCGCAACCGGCTCCGGGGACCTGCGCCAGTTGTGGCGGAAATCATCCGACACCTCCGACCGTTCCGTCAGCTCCGCCGGCCGGTGGCGGTTGTGCGAGTTGCGGAACTGGAGCAACCACCGACTCCTTCTATAACCCAATGGGACCAAACCATCAGGCCCCGGCACCTGCTCCGCCAGCAGAGTCCGTTCCGGCTCCAATGCCTGAAGCGGTCCCTGGGAACAATGCGGCAGGCTCTGCCGAGCAAATTCAAAAGATTCACTGGGTGCCTCGGCAACTGTGAGCGTATGATCGTGCAGATCTTCGACGCCGAACCACGCACTGCGGACAGCACCCGAAAGTCACGACACACCGGCCACTCACCGGTGTGTTTTCTTTTGCGCCAATCAAAAAGCCGTTAGGTTCGCTCTCCAATTACGGTGTTGAACTTGGTCGTGCATCACAACTCGGAAATCACGGATCGCTCCCCATGACCGCCTCTCTGGAGATTGATCGTCTCGCCCCACGGTTCCGACCGGCTGGCTCCGTCGCTGGCCACCAGTTTTGGTCCGACTTGTTGTTTGTGCATTGGCGAGTTCCCGCCGTCGAGCTTCGTCCGCTGCTTCCACCCGAAGTGACCATCGACGAATTCGATGGTTCGGCCTGGGTCGGCTTGGTCCCGTTTCACATGTCAGGCGTCCGTCCGTGGTGGTTCCCCGCGGTGCCGGGAGTCTCGGATTTTCACGAGACGAATGTCCGCACATACGTCACATGTCGAGGTGAGCCGGGTGTGTGGTTCTTCAGCCTCGAAGCCGCGAAGTCGCTCGCCGTACGAGTCGCTCGCTGGCGTTGGCGGCTGCGATATTTTTTCGCGGAGATGTCGATCTCGCGACGCGACTCGCGGATCGAGTACCACAGTCAACGGTTGTGGCCACCTCCGTTACCCGGACACACTGATGTCGCCGCTGAGATTGGTGACTGGTTGCCGCACGGAGGTCCGCAAGGGGAAGCGCAGCCAGGCACTTTGGAGTTCTTCTTGGCCGAACGGTATCTGCTGTTTACTGAGTTATCACCGGCACGGATAGCTCGCGGACAAGTGCATCATCGGCCATATCCTCTCCAGACCGCGACATTGCAGCGCTGCGAACAATCATTGCTTTCGGCCGCCGGAATCAACGTCGTGGCTCCACCGAATCACGTGCTTTTCAGTCCCGGCGTGAGCGTGGACATCTTCCCGCTGCGGGCGATCACGATGTAGTGTGGAACTACCGCAGCGCCGGCCCATCATTGATGCGAGTTGAGTGACTTCGGTGGGCCAGCGCTGCCCTGGTCACACACTAAGAACTTATTCGCTCGAGCATCTCGGCCAGCGCTTCGAAGCCGGCGAGTGTGATCGTGTGCGGGCCATCGAACTCGATGAAGTTCATTTTCGCACCGGCTTCGATCAGCAGGTCGCGCAGTGCGACGGCGGCGGCGAATGGCAGGATCGGGTCTTGGCGGCCGTGGCTTTGCACGACCGGAATGCCTTTCAGGCGACTCACGTTCGCTCGCCATTGCGCTTCGCTGACGAGCGTGCTCGACCACAGACAGAGTCCGCCGGGAGGCTCGGACCAGTTGAGGGCGGTCTCGACAGCGAGCATCGAGCCTTGTGAGAAGCCACCAAGTACGAAGCGACGATTCGGAAGGCCGGTCTTTATGCGCACTTCGTCGAGCATCGCTAGCAGTGCGTTGCGAGCCTCGTCGATCCCTTCGGGGCGACGGTCTCGCAGGATACGCAAATTACCGTGCTCGATCGCACCGATCAGTTCGTTCATGTCGATGTGCCACCACGCTCGGCCTCCGAACATGCCCAGGTGATCGAGGCTCAGCGGTGCGGCGGGAAAGATCGCTTCGACCGAATCCGCCAGCGCGGGACACAAATCGAACAACTCGTCGGCAATCGGCACCAAGTCGTGCCCCGACGCACCAAAACCGTGACAAAGCACGACAACCAACTGGGGGGGCACGCCCTCCGGAAGCCGGCTGATGATGCGGCAAGTCAGGCCGCCCAGAGTCTCACGTCGCATCGCCATTTGAGAAACCTTTCGTGTGTCGTTAGAGGATTGTGAACAGGATCGGCGTCCCTTGCGAGCGTCGGGCAGGGCCGGTCGAATGCCTCGCGTGGCTGACGTGCCACGAGAAGGAGAGGTGGCTCATGGAACGTGTCGTCAGTGCGTTCGGCTTATTCGTGATGATCGCGTTTGCATGGTCGATGAGTTCACATCGCTGGCGAGTCAATTGGCGGCTGGTCGCAATGGGATTGCTGCTGCAATTCGCGTTCGCCTGGCTGACGCTGAGAACCGAACCGGGCCGGATGACCTTTGATGCGCTGGGAGTGTTGTTTTCCAAAATTCTGGACTTTGTGGATGCAGGCTCGGTCTTCGTCTTTGGCAAGAGCTTTCAGAGTTTTTACTTCGCGTTCAAAGTGCTGCCGACGATCATCTTTTTCTCGTCGCTGATGTCGGTGCTGTACTACATGGGCCTGATGCAGCGGATGGTGCAAGCGATGGCCTTCGTCATGCAGCGGACGATGCGCACGTCGGGAGCCGAGAGTCTGTCGGCAGCGGCGAATATCTTCGTGGGACAGACCGAAGCTCCGCTGGTCATCCGGCCGTACATCGCGCGGATGACGAATTCCGAATTGATGGCGATCATGGTTGGCGGTTTTTCGACGATTGCTGGCGGTGTACTGGCGGCTTACGTCGGCATGGGGATCGACGCGGGACACTTGATGACGGCATCGATCATCTCCGCGCCGGCCGGGCTGCTGATCGCGAAGGTCTTGCAGCCGGAAGTCGATCAGCCGGACACGCTGGGATCTGCTGAGACTAAGTTGCCGCAGTCGAATTCCAACGTCATCGAAGCGGCGGCGGAAGGCGCGTCCGAAGGACTGAAATTGGCGCTCAACGTCGCGGCGATGCTGATTGCGTTCTTGGGTTTGATCGCGATGCTCGATTGGATGTTGACTTCGTTGGGACAATTTTATTTCGGACAAAAGTGGTCGCTCGCGGCGTTGCTGGGCTATCTCTTTTCACCGCTGGCTTGGCTGATTGGCGTGCCGCGGCAGGATTGTGTGCACGTCGGCGAGTTGCTGGGCATTCGCATGGTGGCCAACGAATTCATCGCCTACGAGCAGCTTTCCGAATGGACCAAGCATCCCGATCTCGGCGTGACATTAAGCGAACGGTCGCGCGTGTTGCTGACCTATGCCTTGTGCGGCTTCGCGAACTTCGGTTCCATCGGAATTCAAATTGGTGGTATCGGTGCGTTGGCTCCGGAACGGCGCAGCGATCTCGCTCGGCTGGGTTTGCGAGCGATGCTGGGTGGCACGTTGGCCTGCCTCATGACCGCATGTGTCGCAGGGATGCTGCTGTGAGTGGCGAGGGGATGTCACGAGTGATCGCATTGGAAGAACATCCGCAAGGAGTCATCGTGCCGGTGAAAGCTCAGCCTAGAGCACGCCGCATCGGATTGGCGGGCCAACTTGCCGGAGTGTTAAAAGTGCAAGTCGCGCAAGCTTCAGAAGACGGCAAGGCGACCGACGCGGTACTGAAACTTCTGGCTGAAGTTCTGAACGTGAAACGTCCGCAAGTGAAGCTGTTGTCGGGTGCCAGTTCACGGCAGAAGCGATTCTTGGTGACCGACCTGTCGCTTGCTGATGTCTCGACTCGCTTGCGACTGAAATTGGAGACCGCATGACATTGAACGCGACCAACGCTGATGAGCCGTTTGATTGCGAGGCTCAGAGCGAAATGGAGACCGACGCATTGGGCGCGAAGCTGGCTGGCGCGGCGGAGCCAGGACTCGTCGTCGGCCTGATCGGTTCGCTCGGAGCCGGCAAGACCCGATTGGTTCGCGCGACCGCGACAGCGCTCGGTGCCGATCCGAGCTGCGTCAACAGCCCGACGTTTGTGCTGATTCAAGAGTACTTCGGGCATATCCCGGTCTATCACTTCGACACCTATCGCCTGCGCGACGTGCAAGCTTTCGCTGATCTCGGTGCCGAGGAGTATTTCGGCGGCGACGGGATTTGCTTCGTGGAATGGGCTGATCGAGTTGCATCGGAGTTGCCTCTCGACCTCCTGAAGATCGAAGTCACTGCTGTCGCGCCGACCGCTCGACGATTTCGGTTTACCGCCAGCGGTCCCGTCTCGCAGCGAGTACTTTCGCGAATGAAGTAGGAGGGCACTCGTGCCCAACCTAAGGATGGCTGGCCAACATCGCCTGAATGGCTGCCACAGTCACCGGCTTGATGACTCCACGTTCGGTGATGATCGCAGAGATGAGTTCGGCCGGAGTCACATCGAACGCCGGGTTATAGGCGGCAACGCCATCGGGAGCGGTCTGACGTCCGAATCCATGCGTGATCTCGGAGGGAGATCGCTCCTCAATCGGAATCTGCTCTCCGCTTGCCAGCGACAAATCGAACGTGCTGCTCGGTGCGGCGACGTAGAACGGCAATCCGTGCGTTCTTGCCAGACAAGCGACCGAGTAAGTGCCAATCTTGTTGGCCGTGTCGCCGTTTGCCGCGATCCGATCCGCTCCGACAATGACGGCTTGAACTCTTCGTTGCCGCATCACGGTCGCAGCCATCGAATCGCAAATTACTGTGACCGGCACTCCGCGTTGCGAGAGTTCCCATGCCGTAAGTCGCGACCCTTGCAGCAGTGGCCGCGTCTCGTCAGCGAACACTCGAATCGTCTTGCCTGCGGCAATCGCCGCGTAAATTACGGCGAGCGCCGTCCCGTCTCCGGCCGTCGCCAGGCCACCGGCATTGCAGTGCGTCAGAATTGTGTCGCCATCGTTGAGTAGCTCTGCGCCGTGCCGGCCAATCGCCATACACATCGCTCGATCATCACGCTCGATCGCGCGAGCTTCAGCCAATAATGCTTTCACAACGTCAACTGACGCCGCGCTTGTCGATCGCTCGGCGATCCTTCGTTGGCGATCCAACGCCCAGAACAGATTCACCGCGGTTGGTCGGCTTTCAGCAAGCAGCTGGAGGACCTCATTCAATCGTTCGTTTAACTGCGAGCGATCCGCCATCATGAACTCGCGCAGGCCGACAACGACGCCATAGGCGGCCGCCACCCCGATCGCCGGTGCGCCGCGGACACGCAACGAGCGAATCGCTTCGACGACTTGCTCCACCGTACGACATTCAATCGACTTTGTTTCACAGGGCAACAATGTCTGGTCTAGCAGGCGCAGCGAACCGTCCAGCTCGCCGACCCATTCGATGACCGGAGCGCTCACACGCTCAGCCGCTTCGTTCCGACACGCGGTGCTGTCCCAATCTGCGTGCATCGAATTCCCTTCGCCATGCCTGACGGCATTTCGACAGGCTTGGCAACAACCGGACTCACGTCGTTGCGACCGCCGATTTTTTTTCGTCGTCTTCGTCGTCGAACGGCCTTGGCTTGGGGAACCAGCGGCAGATCACGATGCCGACCTCGTACAGCAGGATCATCGGGATCATCATCATCAACATGCTGTAGGGTTCAGCCGGAGTCAGGATCATCGAGATCACGGTGATGACGAAGATCGCGATGCGGCGTTTCTCCTGGTAGTCCTTGATCTCGAAGATCGACAAGCGTTCGAGGAACAGCATCACCAGCGGCAACTGGAAACTGATGCCGAACATCACCGGCAGCATGATCGCGAAGTCGATCCAATCCGCGATACGAATTTGCGTTTGAAATCCCAAGTCGTCCGCGAATTGCAGCAAGAAGCCCAGCACGAACGGAAACACGCCGTAGAAACAGAATGTCGCTCCGCCGAGGAACAGTCCGGAACTCATTGGCAGATAGATGTGGATATATTTCCGCTCGTGCGGATACAGCCCGGCCGCGACGAACAGCCAGATTTGGTAGAAGACCCACGGACTGGAGAGCACCAAACCCGCGACGAACGAGACCTTCAGCCAGGTCATGAAGCCTTCTTGCACCGTGAGCACGACAGGACGTAAATCTTGCTCGGCGGCACGCCGCCATTCCGCGATCTCTGGAGCCTTCAACTTGAGCGTGACGGACTTCTCGTTCGCCTCGGTGGGGACCTCTTCAATCAACGGCGCGGGCTTTGGTTCGGCGGGAGCCGGAAAACGTTCCGGAGCTGCTTCGTGCAATGCGGTCAGCAAGTCGAACGACTTGATTTGCACGGTTACCGTCTTCAGGTCGGTATTCGCTGGCAGCGGCATTTCCGGAGTGGGCTTGGATTTTCTGCGTACCCAGTCCCAGAATTCGTTCCAGGTCTTGCTGGCATCGAAGGGCTTCGCATCTTCGCTTGCCAGGACTTGCCTCGACCGGAGAGCATCTTCAATTGGCTTGCGAACGATCGCCATCACCTGATCGCCGAAGTACATCGTCACGCCGGTGACGAGCACCAGCCCGACGATCGCTCGCCACAGACGAATTCGCAACTCTTCGAGGTGTTCCCCAAAGGTCATCGTGGTGTCGTCGAACAAATCTTTCGAATGTTTTCGTGACATGGCAGACTCCCCGCGCGAGACCCAGAAATCACGGGTTGTGGCGCGAGCCGGCAGACAACGGCGGAACCGATGCCTTGAGGGATTCGTTCGCGAATCGGCCCAGCCGCTTGGCGAATCGTCGCTCTACTTGCCAGCTCGCGGTGTGACCCGATGAACCGCAAGGCCGAGCCAGATTCCCTGCGGGAACGCTCAGCCGGATGACATCGGAGGGTCCACTCGCTTCCCCCGCTGTCGCGAGCAGGAACTGGGAGCGGCCGACGGCTGCGGATTCTAATCCGATATTCGGATAGATGGAAACAACGGATCGCAAAAACATCGACCTGCAAGCGACACGCAAACGCTACATCGGCGGAGCCAACGCTGCCGCTCCCGCCGGATTTGCTGGGGGCGCGCCACCCGGTGCCATTCCGCCGCCCGGCGCCATTCCGCCGCCCGGTGCCATTCCGCCAGCGGGGGCTCCTTGGCCTTCCGGCTGAGCGGCCGGGGGCGCGGCAGCGGGTGCCTGGTGGGCCGACTTCCGGACGTACCACCAAACGCCGCCGCCCAACACCACCAGGAATGCGATCGTCGCGGTAATATTCTTTATGAGTTCCTGCTTTTTCTTCGCTTTAGCGACGGCCGGATCATCGTCGATCGCCCCCTTTGCAACCCATTTGACCTCTTTGGCCATCGTCTCCAGTTTGAGATGTTTCTTGAAATACAGCCCCAAGAGGCCATTGGCTCGCATCGCCAGGACCGCACTAAAACCAAACATCATCTCCGAAAAAATTAGCCCGATGATTGGAGCGATAACTCCCTTCCAAGAAATTGGGTTGTTTTTGTATTTCGGATCGTCCGAATTGGGCTCGACCGGTGCTGCCTCATTCTTTTTGGGGTTGTTTTTGGCAGCATGGAAGATTTCCCAATCCTTACCCAGGGCAGCATTCGCTTTGAAGTTGTGGGTCATGTCTGCGGTGAATTGTTTGAATCCCCGATAGCTGATCGCGCCAGCCAGACCCAGCGGTACGAGTGTCGGCAACACTACGACTGTCGTGAGGCCGCACCAATACAGACAGACCCCGAATGATTTGAACCACGCCTTGAATTGAATGTGCATCAGCCAGCCGCGCGTAGTGACGGGCATCACCATGTGGATCATCACCTGCGGGATCATCAGAAACAAAATCACTTCAGTCACGGCAATCAAAGCGATTCCGGGGATGACCAACCCCTGGCGAAACAGAAAAACCGCGACCACGGGAAGCACAAGCTGAGCCCCCATGAGAGCCTGCCAAACGAAACATTTAATCCCCAGCGCCACGCAGGTGAACATGTCGAAATTGATGCGCGGCATGGTTTCGCGTTTGTCCATTGTGGCCTTGATGACTTCGCTATTCAGAAACCATGTCCAGCCGAGGGGAACCATGAAGGTGATGACCACCAGCCCCATCCAAAACATGCGAGGTGGCGGACTCACGCACCACGTCACCAGGTACATGAACACGAAGGTCAGCAGCGTGTAAACGAGCGTGTAGATACCCGTCCGAATTGCGAGCGACTTGTTATCCAACAAGAACTGCTTGGAGTCTTTCAAGACGACTCGGTAGAAACCTTTGGGGTCAATTCCCTTTTGCTTCGCCTTGGTCAGGCCGGTGCCAAAATTCAGGCCGCAGGCGGGGCACTCAATAGTGTCCTCTTCGTAGATTTCTTGTCCGCATTTGGGGCAGACGCGAGTGTTTTCATCTTCGAGTTTGCCAAGATCAAGGTTTTTCAGTGCGTACTCGTGATCGTCGTGATCGTCCTTTTTGGCGGGCTTCTTCGCTGAAGCTTTTGCCTCCGTAGCCGATTTGGCTTCATCTCCCGCCGGGACTTTGACTTTGCCCTCGCAACTAGGGCACTTCACGGTTTTGCCTCGTGCCGCATCGGGGACTGCGAATACTTTTTCACAACTTTGACAACGCACCTTCACCGGCATTGCAATTTCTCCGTTCGCACGAGCGAATCGAAATCGGTTTAACAAGTATCACAATCTAACGGCGATTCCCGGCGAATTCACGGCCAGCCAGAAGCCAAAGGCAAATCGATCTTGGTTGACGAACCTCCGCAGAGCGGCCATTGTGAGGCACCTTTCGATTTCAGGAGCATTCTTGGCCTATGGTTTGCTTTTGGCGATTGATTCTGACTTTCAATGCCCTGCCGGCCGAAATACGTGCGAAGGCTGCGGCGAAGTTGGGGGACGCCAAGAACCCCAATGCCGTGCCAGCGCTGATGCGTGCTTGTCACGACAAGAACTCCACCATCGCCAAGGCCGCCGTCGCGGCAATTCGACAAATCGGCTCGGCGGCAGTCGCGCAGTTGCTCAAACGACTGTCTCACACCGACCCCAATGAGCGGGCGAATGCGGCCGAAGCTCTTGGTTGGTTGGGCAAGGATGCAAAGCCTGCGGTCGCGGCGTTGAGAACTCGGTTGGGTGATCCGCAGACGTTGGTCCGAATTCGTGCGGTGGAAGCGCTCGGTCGCATCGGCCCGGCGGCCGTCGAAGCGGTGCCGGAATTCATGAATTGGTTAGCCGACCGCGAACCGCGTCTGGTGGAAGTCGCCGCGCGAGCGCTCGGCGGTATTGGCCCGCTTGCAAAGGATGCGTTGCCAGCGCTAGTCGAACAGGTGGTGCATCGTGACGAAGCGGCACGCGAAGCGGTCGCCGAGGCGATCGGCAAGATCGGTTCGCTGTCGCGCATCTTCGTGCCGAAACTGGCGTCGCAGCTCAATCACGTCGATTCCGATGTGCGTGAAACGATTGCGCGAGCGCTCGGAGGCATCGGCCCCGATGCGAAAGCCGCAGTCCCCGCGCTCATTCCGCAACTCAGCGATATCGACCGCGCCGTGCGAACGGCCTGTGTGAAAGCGATTGGTCAAATCGGGCCGAACGCTGCGGCGGCTGTCCCACAACTGATCGAATTGTTCAACGACAAGGATTACGGCGTGCGTGAGCATGTCGCTAAAGCACTTGCCGGAATCGGCCCCGGCAGCGCGCCCGCTGTGCGCGGTTTGATGAAGCTGCTGCAAGACGACCGAGGCAGCGTGCGACTTGCCGCAATTGAAGCGCTCGGTGCCATCGGACCTGGCGCGAATGAGGCAGTCGCCGCGATCAAGGCTCTCGCAGAAGAAGACAAGTACGCCAAAGTTCGCGAAGCCGCCACGATGGCGATCGAAACGATCACGTCTGGTTGATATCCAGCAACCGTTCGATGACCGCTTGAATCTCGGCTGGTTCCGCCATGCGGCCCTGGCCAACCTGGCCGCAGCTCAGCCAACCATTGCCAGGCTCGACGAGGTGAACGCCATCGGCTCGCAACTGCGTGACGTTGCGTTGCACGGATGGCTTGGCCCACATCTCGCAATTCATTGCCGGAGCCACGAGGATTGGAGCGGTCGTGGCCAACACAAGCGTCGAGAGCAGATCATCCGCGAAACCCTGCGCGAGTTTTGCCAGAAAATCCGCCGACGCGGGGGCAATCACCACCAACTCGGCGCGCCGCGCCAGACCGATGTGCTCACCCTGGTAAAAGCCTTCCTGCGGTGAAAACATGGCGCGATGCACAGGCCGGCCGGTGAGAGCCTCAAAAGTCGTTGCTCCGATGAATCGTTCAGCGGCCTCGGTCATGACGGCAGTAACGGCATGTCCGGCTTGCACCAACTTGCTGCACAAGTCTGCCGACTTGTACGCAGCAATTCCGCCAGTCACTCCGAGCACGATCTCGCGATGCTGAGACATTCGATTACTTCTTCGGCTGACCTTTTTGCTGCTGTTTCTCGGCCGCCTTGCGTTCGTTCTCGATGCTCGAGTCAATCCCGCGCGAAATGCCCAGGCCCATCAACCGCAAAAAAGATTCGTCGAATTGCAGGCGGATGCGAGCACCTTGGTCGGTCGGCTTGAAGTCGACCCGTATTTTGTCGTCGTCACCGCTGAAAGCTTTCTTCTGCATCGAGTTCCAAGTGGTCATAAACGATCGACGTTGCTCGAGGCCTTTATTGTAGTTATCAATGGCGGCTCGGTCCCCCGGATTGCGATCCGGACGATTGGCCTCGCGACCACTCGGAGCGTTCCCCGATTCATTCGGCTTGCCACCGGTCTTGTCAGGGGCAGCTTTGGCGGCGGCTTCTCGCTTGGCGACTGCCACCTCAATTCGCTCCAGCCGTTTTTCGCTGTTGGCCTCGCCGAGTGCGACCCACTTTTTCATGTGCATGTGGAATTGGAACGGGATGAAGTCGCGTCGGTCGGGGCGAGCGACCGGCTCGGTATTGGCTCGGTCAATGACGAGCTTAAGCTGCGGCAACGAATCGGGCTGTCCCAGCGCGAACCACACCGCTTGCGAACCGACACCCAAATAGACCGCCGGTTTCGAACCAAACGTTTCCTGCGTCCCTTCGTCCGTCTCCAATCCGCCTCCCGCCAGGCGATGGAACGTAATCCCGGCGTGCGTGTCGACACTGAGGTCCATCCGAGCCATGCCCGGCCGGTCTTTGAGTTGATTCAAGATTTCGGTGATTCCACCGGCAAACCTGGTGCCGTCCGCGATTTTTGCTCCGCCGATCAATGTGAACTGCGGTGTCCCTTCAGACTTCGTGTCCGCAATGAACTGCATGAAGAAATCGACATGCCCGGTCTTGGCCGTTTCTCGCAGCGATTCGAACACATCGTGCAAAGCGGGAGGGACCGGAATCTTCGCTTTCAAGGCTTTGTTCCCGGTGGCTCCCCGTTTCGATTTCGGCAAGCCGGTCGATTTCGGCGCGTCGGCCGGCGGAGCCGCGGCGTTGGCGGGCTTCTTGGCTTCGCTCGGCTTCTTCTCTTCCAGCAAGTTGGCCATCAGTTCAGCGGCGTCCTGTTCGGCGTGCTCGAAGAATTCCGCGAAGCGTTTTTGATTTTGCGGCGTCATCATCACCGACATCGAAAAAGTCAGTGGCACGTCGTCTTCGACAACGTTCGCGAAGAAGCTGGGGCGAGCGGCGGTGTCTTGCAAGGCCTTGGCGAAAGCACTGTCCTGCTTTGCCATGATGTCCAACTCGATGGTTGCATGTCTGCTTTTGGGATCGACCTTCGCACCGATTGTCAGTCGCTCCCCTTGCAGTAGCAGTTGATCCAGCCAGTCGAGCGTGTCGAGCGCATTGAGCCTCCGCATCTGATACGCCGTGTTCGGCTCGCCGTCGCGCTGCTGGATCGAGGTCTCGGTACTGGCTCGCAGAAAGTCGAGAAAGATGTTTTTCATCCCTTCCGGAACTTGCGTCAGATTGAACTCAAGGGCGATGTCGTATCGTTGGGTAATCCGTTTCGTCACGGCCAGCGGGTCCGGGAATTCGTAATCGAGTTGATCGGACTGTGTGGCAATCCAGGCGTAATCGCCGACGAGCTTCGCGTAAAACGTTTGATTGCCGGCGATCAAGTCGTAGTGCGTGTCGTCGACCTTCTTCACATTGAACGACCCGCTGCTCACCGTCCCGATCGCGTCCGCCAGATTCTTCACCGGCACGAACGTCACCGGGTACGGCTGCGGGATCAAACCCGGCCGCAGAAAGATCAACATCCCAAGTGGTTTGTCTTTGTCGAAGCCTTTGAAGTCGTTGACGCTTGCCAGCTTCCCGCTGACGAAGTCCGACAACTCTTCGCGCTCGATCGTCCCAAAGAGGTAGTCGATGTTCGCCATCCAGCGTTCGAATCCGCTGCCACACAGGATCATCAGTGGGATCGCCTGCTCACGCACGGGTTCGGTGGACTTCGAGGGCTCCTTGGTCTGAGCCTGAATGCCTGAATGAGACACCAATACAACGGCCAAAAACGCAATCACACTCAGCATTCGCCCGTGGCGTTGAAGACTTCGCACCATATTCTCCTCGACAAAAGACGCGATTTGAAATTTCTCTTCGGCCAGCCTCATGATTTGAGCAGGTTAATCACCTGTTCGAACCGTGACGAGTGGCCGGGCTCTGACAAAAACTCTTAGTACCAGAGCAGTCACGATTTGGTGTCAATCACCGCCTTCCAATCCGCAGGTATTCGAGCAGATCCAAAATCTCCACCTCGGTCAGCGAGTTCAGCAGTCCGACCGGCATGGGCGAAACGGGGCTCGCCTGCCGAGTTTCGATCTCGTTCAGAGGAATCTTCGTGACTTTCGTCGGCCGCAGTGGATCCGGGGCGAGCAGCAGATTCTGTCCATCGCCACCAACTACTTGGCCGACTAAGACTTTTCCGGACTTCGTCTCGACCGTCGTCTGCCGATACTTGCCGTCGATGACTTTTGACGGCACCAACATGTGCTCCAGCAGATCCCGCGGACCAAAGCGACTGCTCACGAACGTCAGGTCAGGCCCCAGCGTGCGACCTTCAGTCCCAAAACGGTGACAACGAATGCACAGCGCGTCACGAAACAACCGCTCGCCGCGAGCGACGTCGCGCGGCGCGGCGGGTTTTTTGAGCGTCGCCTCCAACTCTTCGAGCTTCCATTCCCGAACAACTGGCCGCGCGGCGGTCGTGGCCAGGATGTCGCCACCCCCTTCCGCAGCCGGTTCAAGGACCGTCTCCAGTTCGCGACGCTCGTCAGCGGACAACATTGCCAGCGCATCCTCGCGAATTCCGTTGACCGCGATCGGCAACAAGTTGCCGCCGTCGAACAGATCCGCCTTGCGCAGTTCGGTGAAGTACCGCCGCCGCAGGTCGAGCGTCCAACCGACCGGCACGTCACGCAGCGTCGTCAGGTACGCGAGCTTGTCGGCCTGTTCAATGGCCGCCTCCAGTCGCGGGATCGACTGCTCGACCAGCGGCGGCCATTCGAGGTACGCGAGCAACTCGCACAGCTTTTGATTCGGCTCTTCGAGTTCCTGTGGAAACTGCTGCGCGAGAACTTCCGTCACGGATTTCGCGATCGACTGCGACGGCTTTCCCAATCGAGCGAAGACCACGGCGTACACCCGCCAGGCATCAAGCCGCTGTTCGGTCGAGAGTTCGGCAAACGACAGCGCATTGAGCCGCTTGCAAATTGATGGCAGCGTCATCGGTTCCCCCGTGACGCGCGCGAGCGCCAACAGCGCCGAGATCGTGGTCGTTGCCGATTCCCGCGTCGTCGGTGACTTCAACGCGCGCTCGCGCCATTCCTTGACCGGCTGACGTTCCAATGCGACGCGTGCCGCGTGACGCAGCCAGACATCGTCACTTCCAAGCGCCGACCACAACGTATCAATCGCGGCCGAGTCTTCGACCGTGTGCCAGCGTTCGAGTTGTCGGCGTTTCTCATGGGGTCGCCTTTCAACCTGCTGTCTCTGGCCGGGGAGATTGGAAACCTGTCCCACGGACCGGACTCGATACAGTCCTGACTGTGTGCCGCGCCCGCCGGTGACGAAGTACATCGCGCCATCAGGTCCGAACGTTATGTCGGTCACGTTCAGCGGTTGACCCTCGAGAAACACTTCCGATCGACAACGGTACGAAGCTCCGTTGAGGTCGAGATGAATCGCGTGAATACGGCCGTAGGACCAATCGCAGACGAACATGGCTTCGCGATACGGCGACGGAAATGTGCCGCGATGTCCCGACTTCACTCCGGTCGGCGAAGCCAAGCCCATGTCGAGGATGCTCGGCAGGTGCTCAGCGTAGTGCCCCGGTCGATTCGCCGAGCCTTGCCGGAATCCATAATCGCCGCCGCTGACGATGTGATTGATCCGCGTCGGCCGATACCACGGAGTCCCCTGATCCCCCTCGTTGTCGGCATCGAACGTGAAGAGTTCGCCGTCGGCGTTGAAGTCCACTCCATAGGGATTGCGAAAGCCTCCTGCAACGACTTGCCAGCTCGAACCATCGGCATCCGTGCGAGCGACGTAACCGGCCGGCACTCTCGCGTCGGAGTCGAACAGGAATCGATCCCAGAACGCCGGCCTCAATCGATCTTCGGCAAGATGCTGCAACGGCGAGTCCTCGGGAAGTGCGCGGTCGGTCTCCGACACCAGCACATTGTTGCCGTGAATCACATAAATCAGATTGTCCGGTCCCAATGCCAGCGCGTTCCGTCCGTGCCCAACTCCGCCACCGGTCGCTCTCAACAGTTTAACTTCGTCGAATTGGTCATCGCCGTCGGTGTCACGCAGCCGGTACAGCCCCTTCGAGTTATTCGCGTTGGCGAAGAGACTCTCGAACGCCCACAGCAGCCCGCGACATTCCAGTAGTTTGTCGTTGATGAGTTCGACCTTGATGGCGTCGGACTCGCCGACCTGCGGCAACGTCATCCGCAGAATGCCTGGGCCTTCGCGGCCGACAATCAGGCGGCCTTTGGCGTCGAACGTCAGGCTCACCCACGAGCCTTCTCCCTTTTGGGAACTGCGAACCAACTCGATTTCAAAGCCCGGCGCCACCCGGATGCGAGCCGCCTCGTCCGCTTCCCCCGTTCCAATTGCTCGTTTCCATTGGTCATAGTCATCCAGTTCGCCGGCCGGTCTCCACCAGGGAGCGATGCCGAGCAACCCCAAGCTGACTGCTCGCCGCCATTCGCCGGTTGCGTCGCGGACTTCCCAATCACCATCGGTCACCAGTCGCTGAGTCCGACCGTCGCTCTCCGTCCAATCGAGTTGCAACCAGACTCCCGCCGCCCCGGATTGGTTGGTCGCTTCGATTTCGACGAGATGCTTTCCCGCTGTCAGCGAGGCCACCTGTGCTGTCGCAAATCTTCGAGTCGACGTGAACTGCGCAACGTTACGGCCATCGAGGAAGACGGTCGCTCGATCATCCGCCAAACCGCGCAGCTCGGCGCGTGCGACAGAGTCGGCCACGTTGAATTCGCGCCGCAGCCGAATCGTTTCGTTGACGCGCGGAGAACGACTGCTCCACAGCCAATGAGCTTGCAGGCCGACTCCGCCAGCGATCGCGATTTCGGGTGCCAGCCACAGACAGAACAACAGGCACGTCGATGGGCTGCGCATAGCGGTTGTTCCTGCAAAGCGAAAAGCCCGGCTTGTCGAACAAGCCGGGCTCTGATGATCGCGGTCTCAGGACGAGAGAATTACTTCTTCTTTTCGACTTTGAAACCTTTGTCGAACGCCTTGTCAGCAAACGCGAGCTCGAGCTTCGCATCGCCTTCAGCCTTCTCGACTTGACCTTTACAGTCGCCGCAGCAGAAAGAAACTTTCACGTTGGCGATATCGACGGTCTGGCCTTTGTCAACGGCTTGGCCGCTGAGCGGGCACTTCTCTTGCTTGGCTTGACCGGTCAGCGCGAGCTGGTGGTTGGCCTTCGTCGCGAACTTGGCTTTGTCCTTTTCGTAGGCCTTGGGGCAATTGTCGCAGCAGAAGTAAATCTTCGCGCCACGGTATTCGACGAATTTGTCTGCCTTGGCGGGATTCTTTGCAGCCAAGAGACACTTGGCACCGTTCAGTTTGTCTTTTTCATCAGCGGCAAAACCAGGCAGCATTATTGAGGTCAACAGAGCCAGAACCAGAAGCGCGGAGTTCGTCTTCATGTCAGCATTCCTTAGGGAGCCAGACGAGGCGGGGTCGCTCGCGCCGATCGCAGCGACCAGAACGGCGAGAAAACTATCGTTCCTTCTCGATCTTGTCTGCGCCCAAAGCGGATTTTCTTGTGTCGGACGCAAATCGCGCCCGAACCGACGCAAAACCCCTCAGCCACGATAGTTTCAAATTTTGCACCGTCATTACGGCTGCGGGGCCAACCAACACCATGAAAATGCCTCAGAAAATGAAAAGTACCCGGGAAAAAGCATCTGTACGGGAGTCTTTATGAGCAAGTTCTTCGGCGTACTGACGTCGTTTTAGACCCATCGTGCCGTACTGCGTGCGCAAGGCCGGACCGATGGAAGATCTAAAGCGTTCGGCATTAGTCAGCGTCGTGACACAAGGACTCGTACGTCGTCCACACCTGTCCGCACACCCAGCTCACGCAGGAATTCGCGACGGACTTTGCCCCTCTGAAGCGGCCTGTTGCAACGATCGCATTCTTCGCAGAGTTCCGGAGCAGCAACTTTCAATTCATTCCGAGACGCGCCGCATTCCGGAATCCCAGCCCAATCCCGCCTCAACACAGACGACCAGCAGATCCAAAGCATCGGGGAGTTGCATGAAGATTTTCTCCTGCAGGCCTCTTTTCAGAACTGAGAGTGCCAGTTCGGGGATGAAGCATCCGGCACCGCCGCCAATCAGCCGAGCGGCGAGGCTCTCAAGCTTCAGTCCATTGATGGTCACGCCGATGCCCCCAACCTCGACGATCATACGTTGAAGGCCGTTCGGTGAAACCAGCTTTTGAGAAGAATTGGACCTGTGATCCAAGGTCGATCACAAAACAAATCCAAATCGCCTTGGAGCCGCGACTATTGTCAGCGACTGAGTTTGAAACGGCACTGCTGGGATAATCTTTCGCACAACACCGCTACGAGACGGATACAAAAACTCGCACGCTGCACGGGGAGATCATTTAAAACTGGTCCTTCAATCCAATGACTCGAAAAGTTTGCGAACTACGTTGCCGCCTGTATGACGCGCAGCTCTTTGGGCAGCGGGAAATAGACGTGCTCTTCGCGGACGACTGGATTTTCGACGGTTGCCTGAAAGCGATTGACGAGTGCCTCGACGCAGGCTTCGACGACCACTTCCGGAGCGCTCGCTCCAGCTGTAATCAAAACCGTTTCCGAGCCATCAAAATCGTCAAGCGACAACTCGTGGACGCCGTCGACCAAGTACGCTCGGCCGCTGATCGACTGACCGATTTCGCGCAGTCGCTGGCTGTTCGAACTGTTCTGGCTGCCGAGCACGATGACCACGTCGGCATCCTTGGCCAGCACGTCGACCGCCTCTTGCCGGTTCGTCGTGGCGTAGCAGATGTCTTCTTTGGGTGGACTGACGATTCCAGGGTAGCGCCGCTTCAGCCGTTCGATGACGGTGCTCGCCTCGAAGACGCTCAGCGTCGTCTGCGTCAGGTACGCGACCTTCGCATCCACCGCGAACGGCAAGCGATCCACCTCAGCCGGCGAATCGACCAGCGTGATACTTTCGGGAGCTTCCCCCATCGTGCCGATGACTTCATCGTGTCCTTCGTGGCCGATCAGGATGATGTGATAGCCCTCTTTCGCGTACTTGATCGCTTCCAGATGCACCTTCGTGACCAGCGGACAGGTCGCATCGATTGTCTTCAGATTCCGCTCGCGGGCTTGCTGGCGAATTTCCGGCGAGATGCCGTGCGCCGAATACAACAGGATCGAACCGCGAGGCACTTCGTCCACGGAGTTCACGAACTTCACACCCTGCCGGGTGAACCGCTCAACGACATATTTGTTGTGGACGATCTCGTGGTAAACGAAAACGTTCGAGCCACACAGGCGGATGACTTCGTCCAGACACTCGATGGCCATGTTGACGCCGGCACAAAAACCGCGCGGATTGGCAAGCAGGATTCTCATGAGAGAGCGACTAGGGGTTAGGGACCAGGGGTTAGAAAGTTTCCGGCAAGAGTCTAGCGGACGATTCGACGTCGCGGGATATTGATGGTCCTTGCGGCTGCTCTCACCTCGACAGAACATTCCGACCTTAAGCCCCGAACCCCTAACCCCTCCTGACCCATGCCCGAACTTCCCGAAGTCGAAACGATGGTCCGCGGCATCCGTGACGTGATGACTGGGCGAACTCTTTGCGAACTACGATTGTGTCCGTGCGATTGCCGGCCGCTGACGATGTCACCGCTGTTTGCCGCGATGGCACGGCGGGCCAAAGGCCAGACAGTCACGGCTGTGCGGCGCGTGGCCAAGCGGATCGTAATTGAACTTTCGAGCGGTGATTCGTTTGTGATCGAACCACGGATGACAGGATTGATGTTGATTGCCGACCCACCCGATCGCGAACACTTGCGACTGGAATGGCGCATGGCTGGCGGTGGTCGAACTCGGCAGACCAGGTCGGTTTGGTTTTGGGATCGCCGTGGCTTGGGAGTCGTCCGGTTGTGCGATCCGGAAGAACTGGCTCGACGATTGGGAGGAGAGTCACTCGGCAAAGACGCGCTGCTGCTGACAGATTCGGACTGGTACGAAGTCTGTCAGCGAACTGCTCGGCCGATCAAGGTCGCGTTGCTGGATCAAAAGCTCGTGGCTGGCATCGGCAACTTGTACGCCAGCGAGATCCTGCACGAGGCCCGCATCTCGCCGTTGCAGCCAGCGTCGAAAGTGACTCGCGAACAAGCTCGCCGATTGCAGACGGCGACTCAGCATGTCTTGCTGGAGGCGATCGAGCATGAAGGATCGACACTCGGAGACGGCACATACCGCAACGCGCTCAATCAAAGCGGCGGCTACCAGAACGCTCATCGCGTCTACGACCGCGAAGACGAGAACTGTCCGACATGTCGGTGCGGCCGAATTGTCCGAATCGTGCAAGCTCAACGTTCGACGTTTTTCTGCCGCCGCTGCCAGGGGAGGGGCAGGGGATAAGGGGCGCGGGAAAGACAAGGGACTCTGGCCAAGTCTTCGTCCACTGTCTCCACTGCGCGCGGCCGATACACTCCACTGAGTGCTCAATGTTCTGATTAATGTCTTCCCTACTTCCAAGTTCCCAATCCCTGACTCCACCGTCCCCATGTCGTACCACAAGCTGAAACGTCTGTTGGGGGAAGCCAACTTTGAGTTGAAGGTGTTGGTGTTGTTCGGGACTGGCCTGACGTTGTTCGCAGTCGGGACGTTTTTTCTGTATCGCTGGCAGACATCGAGCTTGCTGGATCGGTCGACTCAAACGAGCGCCAAATCGTTAGCGGCCAGCGTGGTGCTCAAAGCTCACTGGCAGGCGATTCAAGACACGGAAGCTTTTCGTCGCACGGTGACGGACGCCGAGTTGGTCAGCAAGGCCGAATGGCTGCTCGATATCAGCAAAACCAACTTCATCAATGTGGACATCGAAGTGCAGCCAGAAGAATTGAAAGAACTCAAGGGAGAGTTGCTGCATTCGCATCCGCTCGATCAAGGGGTGGATCCGAAATACGTGCCGATCGAACAGCGTGGCCGAGACGTCCTGGACTTGCTGAAGGCTGGGGGGACAGATCACGTGATCAAGGAGGTCGATGGTGATCCGCCTGAATACCAATATTACGTCGCGCTCAAGGCTGCTGAATCGTGCCTGTCGTGCCATCATCACGAAAACAGAACCGACGCCAACGGGACCAAGATTCCGCGTCAGGTCGGTGAGTTCATGGGAGCGGCCAAGATCACGCTGCCGCTCGACCGTGTGAAATCGCCGTTGCACAGGGCCAACGCCTTCGTGATCACCGGCGAATTACTGAAGGTCGTTCTGTCGATCATCGCGATCTATCTGGTGATTCGTTACGTCGTGACGAAGCCGGTACTGCACCTGAAAAAAGTCAGCGATGCGATCGCTCACGGCAAGCTCGACATGCGTGCCGACATCCGTACCGGTGACGAGTTCGAGGAACTCAGTCATGCGTTCAACCGCATGCTGCGGCATTTGGTCACCGTGCAGGAGGAACTGCGCAGCGTCAACGCGGACCTCGACGGCAAAGTCGACGAACTCGCTCGCGTGAACTTGCGGCTATACGAACTCAACAACATCAAAAACGAATTCCTGGCCACAATGAGCCACGAACTGCGCACGCCGCTCAACAGCATTCTCGGTTTCAGCGACGTGCTGAACACCGCGGACAACCTATCGGACAAACAGCGGCGTTACGTCGGCAACATACAAATCGCCGGCCGCTCGTTGCTGTCGCTGATCAACGATGTACTCGACCTGGCCAAGATCGAAAGCGGCAAGATGGAACTGCATCTGGTCGAGTTCTCGCTGAACGACCTGATCGAACGGCAGACAGGAGCGATGGCTCCACAGGCTGAAAAGAAAAATATTGACTTGTCCTGGCTAGTCGAACCCGGAGTCCCGAAGCTGTTCCAAGACGTCGGCAAGTTGCAGCAAATCCTCAGCAATCTGCTGTCAAACGCGATCAAGTTCACTCCCGAGGGGGGCCGTGTGCGAGTCCGTGCCGGCTTGCGCGACGAACCGCGATTCCTCATCGAGATCGAAGACACCGGCATCGGGATTCCGCTCGAAGAGCAGGAACGCATCTTCGAGAAATTCCGTCAGGGCCGGCAGCAACCGGGGAAAGAGGAGACCCTCACTCGCGAGTTCGAAGGGACCGGGCTGGGCCTGTCGATCGTGAAGGAACTTTGCAAACTGCTGGGCGGCGAAATCACGCTGGTCAGCGAGTTCGGCAAAGGGAGCACGTTTACGGTTTCGCTGCCGATGCGACTCGAGCCAGTGACGACGACCACTGGCGACGACGGTGGAGTCCGTTCCGGCACCGCGTCGGGCCTGAGTCGGATCAAGCCGGAAGAAATCAACCAACGAGCGACCGTGCCCGCCAAAGCGGTTTAAATCCAGAATTCGGGAATGGACACAAAACTCACCACTGCCCACTGCCCACTGCCCGCGTCCGCTGCGCTCCAGATTCTTCCTGTCCTCGATCTGCTCAATGGCATCGTCGTGCGTGGCGTCGGAGGCCGGCGCGACGAGTATCGACCCGTCAAAAGCGTACTCACAGACTCCGCGAAGCCGCTTGACGTCGCACGGGCGTTTCGCGACCGATTGGAACTGACGACGTTGTACGTCGCCGATTTGGATGGCATTCTGCACCAGCAACCAAACGAAACAGTCTTTCGGCAACTCGCGACCGACGGATTTGAATTGTGGATCGACGGCGGACTGCGAACTCTCGACGATGCCAGCCGTCTGCTGAAAGCCGGGGCCGCGAAGGTGATTGTCGGCCTGGAAACGCTGACCGACTTACGATTGCTGAAGCTGCTCATCGATAAGTTCAGCGCGGAACGAATCGTGTTCAGTCTCGACTTGCAGGCGGGGCAACCGATGCTCGGTGGCGTTCGTTGGTCCGACGCGACGCCGCTGGGAATTGCCCGCGCCGTGATCGACATCGGCATCTTGCAGATGATCGTGCTGGACCTCTCCAGCGTCGGAGAACTACGCGGCCCGAGCACGCTCGAATTGTGCATCGCGATTCGACGACTGGCCCCGTGCTGCCGCCTGATCACCGGCGGTGGAGTGCGAAACGCGGCGGACCTCGAACCGCTGCAAGCCGTCCAGATCGACGGTGTGCTGCTCGCCACCGCTCTGCACAACGGAGCGATCGGGCCACGGGATCTGAATTCAGAAATCTGAACTGTCAGAATTCAAATTTCAAAAAGAGCGACCCGGCCTGACCGCCAGACCGGGTCGCCCGAAGGAGAGCCGTGAACGAGTCACCCCACTGACGTCAGGGTGAAGCGGCCTCGTCCCGCTCTTTGGAGGTTATTCTCTTCTTCGAATAGCTGGCTCGAAAGATGAGCTCCGTGCAAAGTGACGCGTGCAAACAAACAAGTGCGGTGTCTGTCCTTTTGCAATTTGCAGTCTTCACTCTGCACTTTGCACCTCTGAAACGTCACACGCCATTCAGGTTGTCGAGCAGCGTTTGCGAGAGCAGAAACGCTTCGTTGACCAGATCGCTGGCGTCGAGCACGAGGAGATCGTCCCCTTCATTCCCCGCGACGATGTCACCACCACCTTGACCGTTGATGTTGTCGTCGCCATCGCCGCCAAGCAGCGTGTCGTTGCCCGCTCCGCCCAGCATGGTGTCGTTGCCGTCGCCGCCGACCATCACATCATTGCCGGCTCCGCCGTTGATCACGTCGTCGCCATCGCCACCGTTGAGTCCATCGTTGCCGCTGCCACCCAACAACAGGTCGTCGCCATCGCCGCCATTGATCTCATCATCGCCGTCGCCGCTGTCGAGCGTATCGTTGCCGTCGCCTCCGCGAACCTTGTCATTGCCCGCTCCGGCAATGAGCGAATCGTCGCCAAAGCCGCCATCAAGCGTGTCGTCGCCGTCACCGCTGTCGAGCGTGTCGAAGCCATTGCCACCCACAAGCAAATCATTGCCCGCTGTGTCCACAAGCCGGTCATCGCCCGCTTCACCGTGGGATGTGTCGTCTCCGGCCTGTCCTTGCAACGTGTCGGCACCGCTGCCACCCAGCATCGAATCGTTGCCATTGCCACCGACGACTAAATCATCGCCGTCCTGACCATTGAGCGTATCGTTGCCGTCCTGACCGCTGAGCACATCGTCTCCCAGTCCGCCCGTCAGGCTGTCGTTTCCAGCTCCGGCAGCAAGCGTGTCGTTGCCATCGCCCCCATCGAGCGTGTCCGTGCCACTGCCGCCTGTGAGCGAATCGTCGCCCGCTTGGCCGTTCAGTCCCATACGCACGAAGCCCAGCACCGCTCCCGACGCATCGAGTTCATCGTTGCCATCGCCGCCGTTAATCGTCAGCACGGTTCCCGTCAAGTTGCTGAGCGAGCCAATCGTAACCACGTCGTCGCCACCGTTGCCGTGAATGATGACGTTGTTGATCGTGGACTGAACCGTCAGCGTGAAGCCACTGTCCGAGACGGTCAATTCCCCGGACGAATTCTGCCCAACGGAATAAGTGTCGGCCGACCCGGTGCCGTTGACGACCGCCGTATCGAATCCCGACGTGCCGCCGACCGTGTCGCTACCGCCGTTCGCTCCACTCCAGACCAATTGATCGTCACCCGTTCCGCCGTCCAGAGAATCGTTGCCTCCTTGGCCGTCGAGCGTATCGTTGCCGGCTTGTCCGTTGAGCGTGTCGCTGCCTGCACCACCGAACATCAAGTCGGCACCGTCGCCGCCCGACATCAAGTCATTGCCCGATTGGCCGTTCATCACGTCGTCGCCCACGGAGCCAATCAGCGTGTCAGTTCCGGTACCTCCCAACAGAGTGTCATTGGGAGTCGTTAGCGGAAGTGCGCTGTCATTATCTGTGATGGCGACCTGCGCTCGCGAGTTCGCCATCGGCAAACCGACGGGGTTAGATAGGTCGATGAAGAAGCTCTCATTCCCTTCGTTTCGCAAGTCGCCGTTGACCTGCACCGTGATGGTCTGGCTGACGTTGCCAGCCGGAAAGTTCAACGTTCCGCTGACCGGAATGTAGTCCTGTCCGGCGGTCGCCGTGCCATCGGTTGAATTGAATTGGACGGAGGCGGGAACTCCCAGCGGAGCCGACAGCGTGACGGTGACGACGACGTTTTGCGTGCCGACGTCCCCTTCGGCGACGGTGACGCTGGCGATACTCATGGTTGGACCCGGCGGCGTTCCGTCGTTATCCAGAATCAATCCCTGCCCTTGCGCGTCGGCAAACGTCGCGTTGGTGGCGTTGGAGAGATTCACGAAGAAGTTCTGCGTCGGCTCCCCGATCACGTCCCCTTCGACGATCACGCGAATTGTCTGTGTGGTCGTTCCCGGAGCAAACGTCAGGACGCCAGTCTGTGCTCGATAATCGCCGCCCAACAGGGCCGATCCATTCGCGGTCGCGAACGACACTGTGACAGGCACGGTGCTGGCGGCCGACAGCGTCACGTTGAACACCGCCGTCGGTCGTATGGAACCCGTGTTGAGCAGGATCGAAACATTGTTTTGAGCAAAGCCGTCGTTGACTGCGATGTCCGGGGCACCGTCACCGGAAATGTCGGCCAGCACGATCGCATCGCCGAACCCCTGATTGGTGGAGAGTGTCGGCGGTCCAGACGCAACGAAGTTTCCGACGCCGTCGTTTTCGAGAAGCGAAAGCTGTCCGCTGAAGGCGACGGTTGCCAGGTCGATATCGCCATCGAGATCCAGGTCTGCCGCGGCAATGTCGTTTGCAGTCCTGAAGAAGCCGCTATTGGCGATCGGTGCCGATGCGGTGAAGCTGCCCGTGCCGTTGTTGAGCAGCACGGTATTGGTCGCTCCGCCGGTGGCGAGGTCCAGATCGCCGTCGTTGTCGAAGTCGGCCGCGACGATGGAACTCGGTTCGGCCGTGACGGCTGTCAACACTCCGGTGGCAAACGTGCCGTTGCCGTTGTTCCGCAGAAACGCAATGTTCGATTGAAAGAACACCTTGGCCACGGCCAAGTCGATGTCACCATCGCCGTCAAAGTCACCGGCGACGATGTCGGAAGCGCCGTCGGTTCCCGCCGCGAATTGCTGAGGTGGCTGAAACGTGGCATTACCGTTGTTGAGAGTGACGAACACTTCTGGGGTCGAGAAGCCGACAACGGCCGCCAGGTCGAGATCGCCGTCGCCGTCAACATCGATCATCGTGACCGAAGAGGTTCCGAAGAATGTCCCCAGATCGGCGGCGGTGCGTGGCGCGAGAAACGTGCCGTTACCGTTGTTGATCAGCAGATCGACATCTCCAGTCGGGTTGCCAGCGATGGCGATATCAATGTCGCCGTCGCCATCCAAGTCGCCAACGTCCATACGACCCTGTGCCTGCGATCCGGTTGCCACTGCCGGGAAGAACGACCCAGTACCGTTGTTCAAGAGGATGGAGGCCGCAGTCGCCAAGTCGATGTCGCCATCGCCGTCGAAATCCGCCGAAACGAGCGCCCGATTATCATCCGTGATCGGTACATCGTTGGGTGCATTGAACAGCGTGGAGAAGACGTTGTCTCGTTCAGTCACAGTGGCATCGCTGATCGACAGAGTCGGAAGCACAGCCGGGGGCACGTCCGCGCTGGACAGCGAATCGTTGCCCGCGCCACCGTCCAGATGGTCGGCGTCTCCACCCCCAATCAGCGTGTCATTCCCGGCCTGGCCGAAAACGCGATCGTTGCCGATGCCGCCGTCCAACGAGTCCCTGCCGGACCCGCCTTGCATCGAGTCATTGCCATCGCTGCCGGTCACGGTGTCATCGCCCGAATTGCCATTGAGCGAGTCGTTGCCGGTATCGCCATGGACTTGATCGTTGCCGTCGCCGCCTTGCAGATCGTCATTGCCGGTGCCACCGAAAACCGTGTCGTTGCCAGCTTGAGCGTTGATCACGTCGTTGCCTTCGCCCCCCAGCAGCGAGTCCTGACCGGCTCCCCCGAGGAGCGTGTCGTTGCCGATGTTTCCGTTGACGGTGTCGTTGCCGCCGTCGCCGTTGAGGGTGTCGTCGCCGAGGCCGCCGTCGATGTTGTCAGCTCCGTTGCCACCATAGACGCTGTCGGCGTCGTCGCCGGCGTTCAACGAGTCCGCACCATCGCCACCGTTGAGCGTGTCGAGACCGACTCCTCCGTTGATCGTGTCCGCTCCGTTGCCCCCCAGTAAGTTGTCGTTGCCGATGCCGCCGTTGAGGGCGTCGGCACCATCGCCCCCCAGCAGCGTGTCGTTCGCGATGCCGCCGTTGATCACGTCGTTACCGTCACCTCCGAGAAGCGACACTGCAATGTCCGAACCAGTCGCGTCAATCAGATCATTCGAATCTCCCGCCTCGACGTTGATCGCCAGTGACGCGCTGAAGCCGTTCGCCGTCGTCACACCATTCAGCGAGACGCGATTCGTCGCATCACTGCCGAAGATGTCGATGCGAGCCAGTAAGCCCGGAGCGACTGTCGGCTGGCCCACAAGCGCGATCTGAGCACCGCCATTCTGGCCAACCTGAATCAGGACGTTGCCTCCACTGACGCTGACCGAGACGTCGTCGGGACCGTCGCAGAGGATCGTCAGATCTTGCAGCGCCGGATTGAACGCATTCGTGATCAGCAACGCGGAGACCGTCGGCAAACAGCGGTCTTCACAACGTTCGACCGGATGGCTCACGTGAGAAACGAGGCGACGTCGTGATAATCCAGCCATCCGTTGGCGCAGTTTCTCTGTCCAATATGCAAAGCGCACGGCAACACTCCTTCGGAAAAAGACAAGCCGATCCTGGTCGCGAGTCTTCCGAATTCGTCCCCTACGATTTCTCGCAGGCGGTCGGGACGCATCCGACACGACTCCGGCTTTACAAGGCGGGCTGAAAGAGACCGTCGCTCGAAATGCGAAGTGATCCCCCAACTCGATTTCACAGCACAGCCCTCACAAGCGCTGGTTGCGGTCCAACCGGGTTCGCGAGAACTGAGTGCATTTTCGGATCGACCGGCTCAACACTCAGACTGATGAATTACGGATCGTTCCGCACGATTCTCACAGACGTCGCGGCAGACATGCTGAATTTTCGCGAGACGCGGATCGCACGCGAAATGCCGGTTCTGCGCGAAGTGCCGGTCGCTCGCAAAACAACGGTCAAACGCAAAGCGCGGAACAGACAAAAGACTCCGATTGCTTAAATCGTGCCGAAGATACCGGTTGTAGGAGGGGCACTCTTGCCCGTCCTGAGTCCCGCCGCGAAGCGGACGGGCAAGAGCGACCATCCTACGAGCGCAACTCGACAATCATGTCCCGCGTCGCCGTGGCGACCGCTTCTTCCCAGCGATCCGAGCCGAACTGACTGCGGTAAGGCTCGCGAGTGTGAGCGAAGTTGATCGCTCGCGAACTGTTGATCAAGGCACCCATCCCGTCCGCTCGGAACGCGACCTGCACGTCCGCGGCGCTGCCTCCCTGAGCACCGTAGCCCGGCACGAGCAGCGGCACATGCGGCATCACTTCGCGCAGTTCGGCCAGCTCAGCCGGGTAGGTCGCTCCGACCACCGCACCGACGCAGCCAAAGTCATCGCCCGGGCCTCCCGATCGGCACAACGTCGAGACCGACAACTCTTCGACGATCCGCGCGACGTGCCGATAAACCGGCGTGCCATCGGTCACGCGATCCTGCAACGTTCCCGCTCCGGGATTGCTGGTGCGAACCAGGACGTACAAGCCCGCACCTCGTTCGACCGCGACCTTTACAAACGGTTCGAGCGTGTCGCGGCCAAGGTACGGATTCACGGTCAAAGCATCCGCTGCCCAAGCTGCCGCGTTGGGATCGGCTCCGGCCAAATAGCCGCGAGCGTACGCTTCGGCCGTCGAGCCAATGTCGCCTCGCTTCGCATCGCAGATCACGATCAACCCTGCTCGCCGAGCGTGCTGCATGACATTCGCCAGAGCGACGCAACCATCAGGGCCAAGCTCCTCAAAAAATGCCGCCTGCGGCTTCACGGCCGGGACCAGTGGAGCGACGACGTCAATGATCCGGCAACAGAATTCTTCAAACGCGGTCGCCTGGATCGCTCGCTCGGAAGTCGCTCGCTGTTTGGCGGCAGCGATCACGTTCGGAGGAAGCTGATCGAATCGCGGGTCGAGTCCCACCAACGCGGCAGTTCGGGTTCGTCGCACGGCCGCGTGCAATCGTTCAATGTAGTGTGTCATGGTCGCGGGAGTGTAAAGCGATTGACTTCAGCGCGGCAGCTCTGACCAGCGAGTTTCGTCATCATCTTCGGGGGTTGCGGGATCCACTCGCAGCATGGCGTCCTCGCCGTCGGTATCGAGCACTCGCAGCACACTGCTCCCGAGCCGGAGCGCTTCGCCGATATCCAGCCAAACCTCAACCAATGGAGCTTGATCGGATGTCGCATCAGAAAGCGGATCATTGGTCAGCATGAGTCACTTTCTTGTGGTTGCGCCTCCGACGACAATCGCCCTGCGATAATTCGCAGCGAGTCGCCTTCGAGGACGAGAGAGGGCGGACTATAGTCCTGCGTCTTGTTCACGATCAAACGTTGATTTCCTTCTCGAATGTAATTCGCACAATGCCGCCACTTCGCTTGCAGCCGTTGTTCAAACAGCGCCCGTGGGGCGGCCGGCGACTGGCTCAGCAGTGGCGCAAGCCGGATCCCAACACGATCGGTTGGGCTGAGAGCTGGGAGGTCGTCGATCTCGGCGACGATCAAAGCCGCGTCCTCGGCGGCCCGTTTGATGGACGATCTCTGCACGACTTGGTCTGCGAGCATCCCGATGAACTGCTCGGCAGGCACGCGGGCTGCGAACAATTCCCGCTGCTGTTCAAGTTTCTCGATGCCGCACAGACATTGTCTGTCCAAGTTCACCCGAACGATGCTCAGACAGAAACCCTCACCCCGAGGCCGCACGGCAAATCCGAAGCGTGGGTGATTCTCGCGGCTGAGCCGAATTGCCGCCTGTTTGTCGGCCTCAAAGCGGAAGTCGACCGAGCATTGCTCAAACGGCACCTTGTGGCCGGGACTGTCGAACAGTGTCTGCACTCGATCCCCGCGCAGGTCGGTGACGTGATCTCAATTCCGGCCGGAACGGTTCACTCCATCGGAGCCGGCATCGCCCTCGCCGAGATTCAGCAGCCCAGCGACGTGACTTATCGGCTATTTGATTGGAACCGCCGCGATGCTCACAACCGCTTGCGCGCGCTGCATGTCGAACAAGCCTTGCAGTGCATCGACTTCAACTGTGGTCCCGTCGCACCACTGGCACCTCGCAAACTGGACGCCTCCAACGGACTCAGTGAGGAGTTGATCCGAACAGAGCATTTCGATTGGCGTCGTCACACGCTGACGGCAAATCGGTTTCAATTGCCAGTCGAAAACCGCTGCTGCATCCTGTCGCTGATCGACGGTCACGCACAAATCGTCTCCTCCACGGGACGAGAACCGCTGGCCGCCGGTGAGTCGCTGGTGATTCCGGCAGCCTGCGGCCCGGTTGTCATCGAGCCGACGCCCGGCGCTGTATTGCTGGAGACACTGCCTGCGTGAACTTGGCAAACTGGCCGTTTTTTCCAAAATGGACGATGGTAAAATTTGACGAATCTTCGATGAAAACCGAAGATTCCTCTTTTCAGATGCCGAAAAGAACTGTAATTTCCCGACCCTTTTCGCGGATCTGGTGGTTGAAGGTCAGACTGAACTTCGAACATCGGCCGCGGAACCCACCCGAGTTGCTCACCAGGATTGATTCAGGCGCATTGACGAGAGCTGATCATGGTTGCGGTGATTTTCTTACCAATCAATCAGTTTGAGATGCTCCTGAGCTAGCGTCTCGCCCGCCACTCTTTCGCCCGTTCCTGGTTTCTTCGCAGAGTCTCCTGGGCCAACAGAGTTGGCCAAGTCGAGATGCCTTTCCCGGCTACACCGCGAGATTGATCTCGCAGTGCCTGCCAAGTTCCCAACGACAATCAGTTTGTTTCTGAGGTCAAGAAGCCCCGACGGCCTCGCGACTCATGGTGTTTTTACAGACTCATGGCCACTGGACGTTCCGGCGGCCAACCCAAGAATAACCCAGTTTGAAAGGCTCCCAACCTCAGGGTGACGCTCCATGCTCGACCTTACAAAAGTCCGCAACATCGGCATCTCGGCCCACATCGATTCCGGCAAGACCACCTTGTCTGAGCGAATTCTGTTTTACTCCGGCCGCATTCATGCGATGCACGAAGTCAAAGGCCGTGACGGTGGAGCCACGATGGACCACATGGAACTCGAACGCGAAAAGGGGATCACGATCACCGCCGCCGCGACTCAGGTGGAATGGAGTGACTACACGATCAACCTGATCGACACGCCGGGCCACGTCGACTTCACCGTCGAAGTCGAACGCTCGTTGCGAGTGCTCGATGGAGCCGTGCTGGTGCTGTGCGCCGTCGGCGGCGTGCAGAGCCAATCGCTGACCGTCGATCGTCAAATGAAGCGATACCGCATTCCGCGCATTGCGTTCATCAATAAGATGGACCGTATCGGTGCAAATCCGTTCAAAGTGACGCAGCAAATCAAAGACAAGCTGCACGTCACGCCGGTCCCGATTCAGCTTCCGATGGGAGCCGAGTCGGACTTCGCCGGAGTCATCGACCTCATCACGATGCAGGCGGTGTACTTTGATGGCGAAGATGGCGAGACCGTTCGTCGAGAAGCGATTCCCGAAGGCTACGCCGAGCAAGCCTCAACCGCGCGGCAAGAGATGCTCGAAGCGCTCTCGATGTTCGATGACAGCTTGATGGAAGCGCTGCTCGAAGAGCGAGAGATTCCGGTCGATCAAATTCGAATGCTGATCCGCGAAGCGACCCTTTCGCAAGAGATCACGCCCGTCATGATGGGCACCGCCTATCGCAACAAAGGTGTGCAAGAACTGCTCGACGCAGTGACGTACTACCTGCCCAGCCCGCTGGACCGCACCGTCACCGTGACGAACATCGACCACAAAAAGGTCGAAGGCGAACCCGAAGACGCCGCCAAGGTCACGCTCACGAAAAACCCGAAAGACCCGCTGGTCTGTATGGCGTTCAAAACCGTCGTCGAACAATTCGGCCAGTTGACCTTCATGCGGATTTACCAGGGCAGCATGGTCAAGGGCGAAAGCTATACGAACACCCGAACGGGCAAACGACAACGCTTCGGCCGCATCGTCCGCATGCACGCCAACAATCGCGAAGACATCGACATTGCGGGCCCCGGCGACATCGTTGCCGCCGTCGGTGTTGAGTGTGCATCGGGTGACACCTACTGCGGCGAGCCAGTCAACTACGCGCTCGAAAGCATCTGGGTTCCAGAGCCGGTCATCCGGCTATCGATCGAAGCGGCCGAGCGTGACGGTGCCGATAAGTTGTCGAAGGCTCTGGAACGCTTCCGTCGCGAAGACCCGACCTTCCACGTTGAGTCCGACCCGGAAACCGGCGAGACGCTGATCGCCGGCATGGGACAGTTGCATCTCGAAATCTACACCGAACGCATCAAGCGCGAGTACAAGGTCGAGTGCATCGTCGGTGAGCCGAAGGTGGCCTACAAAGAGACGCCGACGGTCCCTGTCGAATTCAACTATAAGCATAAGAAACAATCCGGTGGATCAGGCCAGTACGCTCACGTCGTCGGCAAGATGACCCCGCTGCCAGAAGGTTCTGAGCAGCCATATGTCTTCCTGAACGAGGTCACGCAAGGACGTATCCCCAAGGAATACATCAAGCCGGTCGATGACGGCATGCAGCTCTCGCTGGTCAAAGGACCGCTCTGCGAATGCGAAGTGGTCGGCGTGCAAATCCAATTGCAGGACGGCAGCTACCACGATGTCGACTCGTCCGAAATGGCGTTCCGCATCTGCGGCCAAGGGGCCATGCGTGAAATCCTGAAGGACGCGAAACTCGGACTGCTCGAACCAATCATGAAACTGGAAGTCGAAGTCCCGGAAGAATATCAAGGAGGCGTCTGCGGTCACTTGAGCAGCAAGCGCGGACTCATCACCGAGACCGCAACCAACATGGGCATCGGCATCATCAATGCCGAGGTTCCACTCGCCGAGATGTTTGACTACGCCAACGAACTCCGTTCGATGACGCAGGGCAAGGGTGGATTCACGATGGAATTCTGCAAATACAAGTTGCTCCCACGCAGCCTGCAGGAAGAAGTCGTCGAAAAACGCCGAGCCGACAAAGACCCAAAGAAGGCTAAGCAACTGGCCGGAGCAAAGTAGTCGGTCAGTTCCGCAGTGAACGCAAAAAAGCCCGGCGATCCGCAAGGATTGTCGGGCTTTTGTTTTCTCTGGACTTTCGACTATTTCAGCAGGTCTTCGGGTTTCACCCCTTTCGCGAAGCCGCCGAATTTGAATCGCATCGGCTTGAAGTCACCGACGAGATCAACCTTCGACTTCTCCGGGATTTTTCCTTCCATCGACAGGCACCAGTAACTCGCGTTAACGATCAATCGGCGAGTTCCCTCCCAGAGCAGGTCTTCGGAAGCTCCCATCGTGGTCGTGAAGACGCGAGCGACTTTGCCGCTCTCGCTTTTGTACGACTTGGTCCAGGCGACCGGCATCATCGGGTCGTTCTTCTTCCCTTCCACCGGCTTGCTGTCGTCTTTCAGAGTCTCGGTGACTTGGCCGAGCACCAGGGGTTGGCTGTCTCCCGGCAGAGGCAGACGCACACCGTACACATCCGTCGTGCCGAAGATGTCGCCGTCTTTAAGGCCTCGCAGAATCGGATGCGAAGCTCGATCCTTCATTAAGATGCCGCGAGTGCCCTCGACCGCGTGGTGTCCGTGATGGCTGATCCACGTCTCACCCAGCACCTGCCGGCCAAAGCCTTGTTCGTATTCTTTGCCGCCGTAGGTCCAGCCGTACTTCTCGAACTTGCGGCCTTTCGGAATATTGAAAGCGTGCGTCGATGTTCGCAGGCCGATCACCGGCTTGCCCGCTTCGATGTAATCGACGAACGGCTGCATCTGCTCATCCGGCAGATTACGGAAACGCAGTCCCAGAATTGCCAAGTCTGCCGACTTGAGTGCCTCGGTCCCCGGAATGTTGGTCTGATGATCCGGCTTGATCGAGCCATCCGCAGGATCAATCGGAAACAGCACAGTGCACTTGAAACCGTGATGCTTGGAGAGAATCTTCGCCAACTGCGGCAGCGCCTCTTCCGAGCGGTACTCGTCATCGCCGCTGATGAGCACGATGTGCTTTCCCTTGCCCGGCCCGTCGCCTCCCTCGAACACAATCCAAGGGTCGGCGGCCTTCGCGGCCGAAGCGATCAAACCGAACCCGAAACCAATAACCAGCACGCACAGAGTCAATCGAATCTTCACGGTCAAACCTTTCGAGTGGTGAATCGTGGAAGTCCTCCCGGCGAACATCGTTTCAAGCTGACGCCGTGCAAGCAAGGGACGCGATACATTCCCTCTGTGCCTTTGTGGTTGATTTATTTTTGAACCACACAGGCACGAAGCCACAAAGGGAAATCATCGGGATCAGTAATCTCGCACCGCTCCATCCGGCAGCGTCGGCTTCGGCCATTTGAAGACTCGTTTCGGGTCGGCGTTGATCCTCTCAAACATGGACTCATCGACAGTCACGCCGAGGCCGAAGCCTTGGGGCAGGGTCGCGTAGCCGTCTTTGTCTTGGTCCCAGCTTTTGCGAGCGACTCCGGCGGGCATCAGGTGGCCGTCGAGGTAGCCTTCGTGGATCAAGAGGAATGGAACCGCGAACGCCGCGTGGATGCTGGCGGACAGACCCAGTTCCGAGCAGGTGCAGTGCGGGGCCAGCGGGACGAAGTACGCCTCGGCGAGCGTTGCGATCTTTTTCATCTGCGTGATGCCGCCGGTATGGCCGCAGTCGGGCTGCAGAGGGTCGTTCACTTTCGCAAGCTTCGACCGAACCTGAAGCCGTCGGGATTAAAGATCTTCGGAATACGCGACGCGCAGCCGTGTGTAGGCGTTCTGCGCCGCCATCGCGTTCTGTTTGGCTTCCTCTCGTTCTCCTTCACTGATGGCGTGTTCAAGGTCTTCGAGCTTGTCGGCGAAGACGCGGGCTTTCATGCGGTGGTAGTCGCTGAGTCGGCCGTGGCGAAGGTACGTTCCCACTTGCAGGCGGCGGTTCCAACTCTCGCAAATCGGAATCCAATGCAGCGCGTGTTCCTTGTTGCCGCTGATGGCTGCGGACAGGGCTTCGACTTTGGCGAGTCTCAATTCTTCCAAGGATTCGTCCGGGGTGGGGTAATAGGTGAAGCAGCCGACAATACTCATGGCCACGATGGTCAGCAGACCGACTCCCGCCAGCACCGGGCCGGGGACGACGATGTCCCACTTGAGTTCCTTCGCATGCTGCGAGACTTCACGCGGCTGATTGAGCCAGGTCTCGATGACCCAGCGGCGATCCAGAACTTTCAGCAGCAGACCACCGGCAACCAGCGCGGCGAGCAATGCCGCGCCGACTTTCTCGTGAAGTTGCGTGTCGAGTTGAAGTCGCCTACCGATTTCGCTCGGATAGCCCAGTACCGGCGGCGAGTTTGCGTGAAACGGCTGGCAGTAAATATCGAAGGCATGAGTGTGATCCGCCGGCTCGATGTCGCGCGGGTACAGCGGACGTTCGATGCCATACGAAAAGCCGATGACGACCAGCAACATCAGGCCAAACCAGACGGCCGACTTCTTCCCGCCATAATTCTGGACCATCCAGATCAGCAGCCCGAGATTCATGCCGGCTCCGAAGATCAGCAGGATGAAGGCTGCTCCGACCGAGTTGCCATGCTGGAACATCGAACCGAGCTGTCCCATCGCGGTCATTGGCGTGGCGTAAGCGGGAATGGCAATCGCCGTCATCAGCATTGGGGCGAACGGATCGTCGTGCCCCATCGAACGTCCCAGGCTGGATGGCGGAAGTGCCAGGCTCAGCAACGCCGCGCCGGCGAGTCCGCAGAGAATGAGTACCGCCGAACTGCCCACCGCTTCTCGCACCATGACGACCAGCACGGCCAGCAATCGCTTGATGCCATACGGCGTTGGCGGCGGCTCTTCGATCACGACTTCCGTGTTCGGGAACAGCCAGTCGAAGAGACTGCCAGAAACCGTCACCACAATCAGCGAACAGAATGCGAACGCGATGATCGTGATCGGTTTCGACAGCGTCAGGCCATACAACATCGACAGCGGATCGAACAGCGGCGACGACAGCGCGAAGGCGAAAATCGTCCCGACCGCGATGCCACTTCGCCGCAATTGCTTCACGATCGGAATCACGCCCAGTGAGCAGCCCGGCAGCAACATGCCGATCATCCACGACTGAAACAGCGACGCGACCGAGTTCGATCCAAACAGTCGCTTCGTGTGCTGTTGACCCATCAGCCGATGAAACAGCCCGGTGATGCAAAGGCCCGTAAAGATAAACGGAGCCGCTTGCAACGCGCCTTGCAGAAACCGCAGCAAACAACCCCACAACATTGCTTCCGACATGATGCCCCTCGCTTCGTAGGTTGGCACTCTGTCCCGACCCACTTTCGTTTTGTTTCATTTACGGTCGGGATGGAATCCCAACCTACTGACCGCCTTCAACGTCACTCGTTCGTGTCACTACGCTGTGCCGGAAGCTTCGCTGCAAGTTCATCGAGAGTTTGAAATGCTCCATCCACGCTCTTTCGTTCCGAGTCTGCAAGCGGCGTTTTCGTTTGCCCGAGCCGCACCGACTCGGCTATGAGCACCTTCGCCGCGGCATTCGCTCGGTCCCAGTCGGCCCTGTTGAGATCGGTCTCGGCCGCCAACTCCGGCAGCAATCCGACGCTCTCGGTGAAGTGTCGTAATTCGCGTTGAAAGTGCTTTACATCCTCGCGTGATGCCGCTTGCGCCGCCCAATGATGCTGCTTGCGGACTCGCTTCACCAGGCCTTCAAACGTCGGGGGCGACCCGTGTGCGTGGTGATGCTCGTGCTCGGCTTCGGCTTGTGTCGCCGAGCAACCCGAAAGCCACAACGGCAAACACGCGAGGGCCACGCAAATCGCAAATCGGAACATGATGGGAAATCCTCAGCTTCAACCAAAAACTGAACAACAAAAACCACAAAGATCACGGAACGGGCACCGATTCCATGATACTGCGCACGACGCGCGTCGCGTCATCGGATTCAATCGCCAGTCGCACAAGCAGCACCGGTTCGGCCACATCTTGCACGTCATCGGGAGTGACGAAGCTGCGACGTTGCAAGAACGCGGACGCTTGAGCCGCTCGCTGCCACGTCAGCAGTCCGCGCGGGCTGATGCCCAGCGAAATGTCCGCATGGCTGCGAGTCGCTTTGGCCAACTGAATCAAGTACGTCTGGACTGTCTCTTTCACGGCAACACCCTCAACAAACTGCTGCAAGTCGCGGAGTTGCCTTGGTGAAAACACCGGCGAGGGCACCTCGCAAGGCGGCGGTGCGATCGCTTCCGCAAGCATCGCCAGTTCGTGGTTGTCACCCGGATAGCCAACGCTGAGCTTCATCGCGAAGCGATCGAGCTGCGCTTCCGGAAGCGGATACGTCCCATGTTGGTCGTGCGGGTTCTGTGTCGCGATGACGAAGAACTCGTCGCTCAGCGGATACCGCAACGCATCGACGGTGACTTGCCGCTCGGCCATCGCTTCCAGCAGCGCGCTTTGCGTGCGCGGAGTGGCTCGGTTGATTTCGTCGGCCAGCAAGATATCCGAGAAGACCGGGCCGCTGCGGAATTCAAACTCGCGCGTCTTCTGGTTGAACAAGCTGAACCCTGTGATGTCGCTGGGGAGCAAGTCGGGCGTGCATTGAAGGCGTGCGAACCGCCCGCCGATGCCTTCGGCCAGCGCCTTCGCCAACGTCGTCTTGCCCAAGCCCGGCCGGTCTTCGAGCAACAAATGCCCGCGTGACAACAGGCAAACCAAGACGTGCTCAATCACGTCCGTCTTCCCTTTGAGCACGCCATTCAATCGTTGACGCAACGCCTCGACGGTGCCGAAGTGGTCTTCGAACGACCAAGCCTCGCCTGGCGTCGAAGCAGCCACGGTTTGGGGTTCATTGATCGGAACAGTCATTGGCTTTCCTTGAGGGTTCGGTGATTGGGACACAGTTTCATCCCGGTGCTTTCATCTGTGCGAGAAAACACCTGCCTGGCTGGCGGGAATGGCACAGCCGGGGTACCGATGACGAACGAACGAATCGCAACGATCAACGTGAACCTCAACCCAGGGCTTTAGCCATGCACGGGACATCGGGAGACCTCCTGTTGAAGTTGTTGGACGGTCCAGCGCTGGATCGCACGACGGCAGACTTCCTTTGATTGAGGCTCGATTGGCAGCGGACTTGAGGTCGGGGCGAACTCAGCCCACTCGACCAGTTGCGCGAGACTCACCAAGTCCGGCGAACGTGGCTCGAGCCGCCTCAACCACCGCGCGGGCGTGCAATGTCGGGGGCGGGCAAGTCCCACAAGTTGACCGCGACGCTCCAGCAACCTCGCCGTGTTGAGCACCAACTGCCGAGACTCGCGTCGCACACCGAGCCACCACGCCCACGACGCGACACGCTCCGCGATACGGCGACGGAACGTCAGGCTCAGAGTTGCGGCGATAACGAAGATCGAACACGCCACCGCGTGCCGTACGACGAACACCGCGCTGGCCACGATCGCTGACCAGGCGATTTGCCACCAAGTTGGCGGCGGGCCGAGCACTTCAAAGCCGGGCGTCGGCTCGATCGTCACCCACGTCGCCGCACCGACGTATACCTCCGGCCAAAAGTGGACGTCTTCGGGGAGCACGGCGGTGTGCTGACGCCGCGCGTCGTAGTTCTCCGGGTTCGCATAAAAGCCGCTGACCATCCGCGTCGGATAACCAAGCGACCGCAACAGCAACGCGGCCGATGTTGCGAACAGAAAATCCGGCCCGCGTTTCGCCGTGAACAAGAAGTGCCCGACCGGATCATCGCAATCCGCCGGGATGACCGCGTCCTTGTCCAAGACGTAGTCGTCGCGCAGCCGATTGACGATCGCACGAACCTGCGGCCAACCGGACGCAATGCCCGCCGTCCATTCGCGAGCGACTGATTCGGTAGACCAGGCGCCTACGTCCGGCCGCTCCGACGGTTCGGATGTAGGGGTCCGAACGACAGCCGCGGCGCGTCTTGCCACGGGGACAGCCAACATCCGAACGTCGCCACTGGGGCTGAGGTATTTGAAATCGTTGGAAAGTCGCGACTCATCCTGTGCTCGCGACACGAAGTGCAGCACCAATTGTGGCGGCAGTCGTTCGTGAGTCATCCGCACAATCGTCGGCTGCGTAATCGCGAAGAAGTCGGGCCGGTCGATGCGGTCGATGTGAACTCGCGAGGCTCCGATCGGTAGCGGCAGTCGGTTTGTGTCGATCCGATGAATCTTCAACGCATGAGATTCTTCGGCGGCGAAGACCTCCATGACGGTCGGCTGAGGAAACCCGATCCACGGTTTCTCGCCGATCGTGCGCAACGACAACAATGGAGGATTTTTTTCGTCGGGCATCGGCAGCCATTCATGGCCGTCGAACAAGTCGTACAACTCCAACCGCAGATGCAACGGCACGCGGCCTTTAATATGCAGCAGCGCGCGACCGTCGATATCCGTGACAACCGGCTTCTCTTTCGCCGCCTTCGGTTGCCGAACCGTCGAGAACTCGCGACCGACCGTGCGGCTCTCGGCCATCCGCTGTTCGGCCTCACGCAGCAATTCAGCGGGCAGCGCGACGGCCCGCTCTTGTTTCTTAGTCCTCACCGGTTCGCCGTAGGTGTCGTTAAACACGTCGTAAAGGCTCGGTTGTTCCGAGTCCATGAAAATCTCGCTCTCGACCGGCCCGAACGACCGCGCGTTGTCTTTCGCTCCAACCAGCAAATCGCCGTCGTTGACGCCCGACCGAGCGAACTCGTCAAAGTCCCCGGTCCCGCCAGATGACGGCAAGAAACCCCACAGAGTCAGCAGCGATTCACGGCCATTCCACGGGATCAGCAACACGACCGCCGCGACAATCGCCGGCAAGCCGAACAACCAGCGACGCGGCAACGGCTCGTGCGATTCCGCGGCCAGCTTGCCCTGCAATCCCTCCCAGTACGAACCCATCAGCCACCACACGCCGAGCACCGCGAACACCACAACAATCGCGAGCACGAACGGATCGCTCGATAAGCAACACGAGAAGACCGTCAAGAACAAAGCCCCCGCACAACACAGCCGCCGCAACGCCGAGTGAAACGCAAAGACCGCCAGCCCCATCGTCGCAAAACCAAGCCCATCGAGCAGCAAACCATCCAGCGTTTGACCGCGACCGAGAGCCGATCGCATGAGCGGATCGACCAGCACCGGCCCCAACATTCCAAGAGCGATCAGCGGAAACGCCAGCTTCAAACATCGCTCGCGCCGCTGCGCTTCGCGACTGATCCACCCATGCGCGAGCGTCACGACCACGACTTCGATCAACCATGCTCCGGCAATTTCGCCGCGAGCCCATTCGGCCCCGCGCTTCGCCACCAACAACGCCAACACCGCCAGCAACGCCAACACAACCGGCAATCGCTCGCTGAGCCGCCAATCGCTGGCAGCGCTCAACTTCGGCCGATAACGATATCGCCTGCGTTCGCGTTGAGTCATTTGAAGGGTCATGGTTAAGAATGCGGGGTGTCAGCACCACCTTTGGATTTTCAAAATTCACACCGCATGGCAGACGCGCCGCCAGCGTGTTCCAAATTGCTTGGACAAGTTGCCGACATCGTCAATGACGATGTGTCCGGCCAAGGACTGCGTTCGCTCCGGCGGACACTCGCACCCCAGCGTGCCATCTTCACACGCGACGTTTGGATTGTTCGGATTCGTCGTCGCTCCAAACGCTGCCGCTCTCAACACGACCGCTCGGCGATCCAACCGCGAGGTCCATGCTGACTCGTGCCGAGCCAAGCCCAGGTCCGTCGTGACCGCGATCCGCAAACCATCGCTGTGGCGTCGAGCCTTACCACTGCGAATTCGTTCCGCCGATGTCGCCGCGCCGTGTTTCGGTAAGCGAGCGAGATAATCCAGAAACCGCTCGAAACCGGCGGCTCCCTGCGACACGACGATCTCTTCGCGACCGACATGACAGACAACTCGCGCATTCTGTCGGTGATAGGCTCGGCATAAGCTGGCCGCGATGCGGATCGACCACTCCCATGAGCTGTCACGACCGTGGCCGCAATGCGCAGCCGGATCGGCATCGAGATCAACTTCCAGCGAAGAAGACGATGACGCTTGCCGCTCGCACACAATCAACCGGTCATACCGGGCCGTCTGCGCCCAATGCACTCGCCGCAGCGAATCGCCCGGCCGAAACGGTCGCGTCCCCAACATATCGCCGCAGTCGCCCACACGATGATCCGACCAGTTGTCGTCATTGGGCCGAGTCTCCGCCGCGTCGAGCAACTCTTCGATCTCAAAAGTCTTCGGACGCACCAGCAGTTTCGACGCGACCTCAACATCGCGTCCCGCCTTTTTCAAACCAAACGGAAATCCCGTGACAAGTTTCGGCGCGTGACGTGGATACTCGCCGCGACAATCCGCGACGAACTCCCAACTGAAATCGGAAGTGGACCAGGCTCCCACACGAGCCAGCGCCAACGCAACATCGGGCGCGTCGGCGTGGGTTGATCGAAAGCCACCTTCGAGCATCAAGCCCCACACCGGAAATGGCCAGCGATTCACGACCTTTAGACGCACGGTTACCGCTTCGTTCTCGTCCGCTCGACTGCGACTAAACGATAAACTGCCCGACACGCGGAGCATCGCCAGTCGCGGCCAGAAGTAGCCCAGCACCAACGTCGCCACCAACGCCCCACCCGGCACAAACGCCACCGGATTGATAAAGATCCCCGCCGCACATGCAACCACAGCCGCGAACACAATCGCCGCCGCCGGATGCTTCATCCAATACACCCACTTGTTCGCCGACGGACAAAAATCATAGTGGCCCAGTTCGAACAACGCATGAGTTAGTGTGTGGGCGATTCGGCTGATCGTCATCATTGAGTCATTCAGTAAGAGGCAAACTGCCTTGGTCGTGAGTTGCAGTCCGAAAAGTCGGTGAACTCGTACTGTGTCACTGCGATGAATTTGGGTATGTCAGCGGCACGGTGTTAGCCGCCGGTCGAACACCACCGGCATCTAGCGCCCTGCCGCTCACATCACCACCCGGGAATCAGGCTGTGACACCGCACTCGCCGATGTCGGCCTCATCGCCCGAGAGCAGATCGACGTGTTCGAGTTCATCCGATTCTACTCAATGGTCGCTTTGTTCGCCGCCTACGGCGACGATGTGCGAGGGGGTGCCACCGATTTTGAACGAGTTAATGATTTCGAGTTTCTCCAGATCGAGGATGCTGACCGTGCCGTCGCCAGGATTGGTGAGGAACGCGAAGCGGCGGTCTCCGTCAAAGTCGAGACCGTGATGCCCGAAGTGGCCGGAGATCTTGCTCGCTCCGACCGGCAACGACTTGACGATCTTAGCATCGGCGAGATTCTTGTCGCCGTTCGGATCGAGGTTAATGATCGCCAACGATTCGGCGGCGGGCTTTGTGGTTTCCGTCGGCTCGGTCTTGGCGACGACGGTCGTGCTTGGACCTGCGGCGGTATTCACGGTGGACTCGGACGACTTCGGACGTCCGCCGCGCGGGCCGGTTGATCCGGCTTCGGCGACAGCTCCGTCGGGACGACCTTCGCGTGCTCCGCGATTCTCGTGGAACACCAGCGCCAGCCGTTGACCGCCGTGCGTCTTGACGACGATTGGCGTCGAGGCGGATTGCGCGGCTGCGACGTTTAGCGGCAGCTTGATGAGCGGCACCTTCGGATCCGCTGCGTTCAGCAGGCAGATCGCGGCTGCGTTCCCTTTGCCGACCGTGAAGACGACATGCTTGCTCATCGTCGTGAAGGCTCCGGTGCGGAATGGCTTGCCCGTTTCCTCGTCCTGGCCCAGTGAGATGTGAACCGGCTGCACCTTGTCGGCGGTCAGCGACGTCGTCGCATCGACCGGGACGTGATACACGCCGTCGGACGCCGCGAAGAAGACGCGGTTCTCCAGCACCGTCGCGCCGTGGATGCCGCCGCTGGGCAAGTGGAACGAGTACGCGATCTCCGCCTTGTTCGGCCCAATGCGTGTCACATCGACGCGGCCTTTGTGGTCCCCCTCGCCGTCGATCCAACCACCGTAGCCAACCGAATAATTGGCGACGGCTAGCGTGATGTGGTTGCCGCCGCCGGGAATGAATCGCGGGATCTCGGCCACCTGCTGCGGAGTCGTCGCGGCGTTGTATCGAGCCGGATCAATCTTTGTGTAGCCGTTGATCTGATCGTTGGCGATGTAGAACGCTCTGTCGTAGGTACAGACGTGAGCCGGGTTCCCTTGCTTGTCGTCCAGCCGCTTGTCAACGACGCGCGGCCCTGGGCCGTAATCCCAATGGGAATGGTCGCCGTGATCGCTCCCCGACACGCCCGATGACATCAACTGCCAACCGCTCTGATACTTGCCCGCTTCGAGATCGCGGACGCCGACGACGACCCACTGATTCGTCTCCTGCATCTGCACGAGCTTTTGTTTCGTGCCATCCAGCGACTGCCAGCCGCCGATTGGCGACGGCATCGCGATCGAGAATTTTCCGTTGGCCGCGCGCCGCACGTCGCTCCAGCGCACCGATTGCGAATCGAGGTCTTGAATGAACAGCCGCGTGACAATCCACTCGGCCGGAGCATCTGCGGCGCGGATCACCGGCATCGACATCGCGCTCACGAGCGCGCTCAGAAGAAAACGCACAAAGGTTTTCGAGAACATGAATCAGACTCCTGTGTGTGGGTGGCACGCAGCTCGCGTGCAGTTTTTGGACGACATTTGTGGGAGCCCAACGCGCTCGCGTCGGGCCGATATGAAAGAACGCTGTGTTCGCAGGACCGAGGCTGGCGGCAACGGCTCACGAACGGGTTTTGAAACCACTTCTTGCGACCTCCGGCTGATGAGACGGTCGGGATGCAGTCCCAACCAACCTACAGATTGGGGTTGCTCAGTTTGATGAGGCCGCGACCGGTGCGGATCAGCCAGGCTCCTTCGATGGCGGCGACGCCGTACACGATGTCGGTGGTTGAGACGCTGCTCTCGCCGACCTCCTCCCACACAGGGCCGGACTTCACGGCCAGCACGGTCCCCTCTTTGCCGAAAAAGAACACATGCTCGCCGTTCGCGACGGGAGAGGCCCATTGTTGGCCGGGGAGTCGTTGTTGGAATTTGATTTCGCCGGTTCGCACATCGACACCTTGCGCGACGCCCGTGCGGTTGACAAAGTAGGCTAAGTCGCCGTGAACCACGGGCGAGGCGTAACCCGCCGTGACCTGGTTGTTCTTCCAGACGAGGTGAGAGGACGACACATCGCCGCGGCCTCCGAGCCGGATCGCAGCGCTGAACAGCGTTTTCGGGTCCGGACGCGTGAATCCGGGCCGTCCCCCGTCGCCGCGGGGAGCCTCGCTCTTCGTCGCGCCCCCCGCTTCGCCCATCGGCCGGCCGCCGCGCGAACTGTCTCCACCACCTCCGCCCCGTTCGCCGCTCGATCCGATCAGCACGAGATCGCCGACGATCGTGGGAGACGCGGTGCTGTTCCCGTTGATCCCGGTCACGAACCACAGTTCTTTGCCACTGACAACGTCGAACGCACGGACGCTGCCTGCCGTGCTGGCAATCACGCCAGTGATGCCGTCGTGACGAAACACGGCCGGAGTGGACCAGCCGGTCTGCGACGGGTGCGCGGTTTTCCAAATGTCTTTGCCGGTCGCGCGATCAACGGCTAGCAGAAACGACGGGCCGCCATGACTGACTTGCAGGATCAGGCGATCGTCGGCCAGCACGGGAGAACTGGAGTAACCGTGCGGGCCTTTGAACTCGCCGAATTCCTGGACGATCGAGCGGCTCCAGACCGGTTCGCCGGCGTGCGTGAACGCGAACAAGTCGCCGCTCTCGAACATCGCGTACACGCGGTCGGCGTCGGCCACCGGAGTCGGCGCGCCGCGACTAACGGCGTCGCTGTCTTTGACCTTCTGCGTCCCGTCGAGATCGCGCTGCCACAGCATCTCGCCGTCCGACAGCTTGAATGCCAACAAATGCAGGCGCTCCTTGTGCTCGCCGCTGACCGACGTGACGAAGACTCGGTCCTTCCAGACCACGGGGCTGGATTGCCCGTAGCCCGGTAGCCGAATGGTCCACGACCCGCGCGAACGGCCGCGCAGCTCCCACGTCACGGGCAAGTCCTTGGCTGATGAATGACCGTCCCCCGCTCCGCGAAAACCCGGCCAAATGTCGTTGCCGAACGTCGTGGAACCGAATCCACCGAGCGCCACGGCCACGATGATGAGAAATGAATGATGTCGCATGATTAAGTTCCTTGTTCGATTTGTATCGCACGCGGCCCGCGTGCGAGGATTGCTGTAGCTGACACACGCCGCGTGCGCCACTCGATGATTCACGGCACAACCAACTCAAGTTTTGATTCGCTGCCGGTCCAGTCTTTGACCAGCGTGGTTTTCGCGGGATCGCTGACAGTCGGCGGAATCGGGATCGGGTCGGCGGCAACCGACTCGAGCGCGATGCGGTACTTGCCGGCGACCAGCCTGAGCGATTTCTTGCCATCGTCGGCGATGAACGTGAACGCGCCTTGTGCATCGGTCACTCCGTAACAGATGCGTTTCGGCGGCGTCGCATCGGCAAAGACATTGACTTGCACGTCCGGCCGCGCCACTCCGCCGATCGTCAACGTCCCCGCCGTTCCGCCCGCCACGTCGCGCGGATTGCCGACCCCTTCGGCAGCACAACCCGCAACAACGGCGATCAACAACACACTCAACAACACACACAGACGATTCATAGCAAACTCTCCAGAACGATTGGTGAACCTCAGGGCGTTAGCCCTCAGACGATTTTGGTTAATCGAGTTCGTCCGGGGGTAACGCCACCCGGCCCGCCGACAGGTCGCAACTCAGTATTCCCCGATGGTCTCTCTCCCGTTGCGGCTGTGGAGCGCGCGATGCACGGCAACGTTCGTGCTGTTGTTGAGGAACCGCACGGCTCCGTCAGTCATCAGGACGTGAGCACCACCCGCGTGGAGACTGCGCGGGCCGAAGAAGCCAATGCCGTGAGCGGTAATATCGGGGATGCGGCTGTTAGGCGTGTTGTAGCCGTTGGTCATGACGTTATGAGCCAGTCCGCGCAGCCACGAGATGCCTCGGCCCGTCCCTGCTTGTCCGCCGCGCCAGGTGGTCTGCGCGGCCATCACCAACGTCAGATCGGGATTCCTGATCGGGCTGCCGCTCCAACCTCCTCCCGTGCCCGTGAAGCCCGGACCGGTCCCTGGGCTGCTTCCCGACGACGCATTGAGAATCTTCGTGTAGGGATATAGCGGAGTCGTCCCGGCTGGCAGCGTGACATCGATACCGTCGCCACGAATCGATTCGCTCATCAGCACCGTCTGCGACGTCCCATCTTTCACGTCGCCGATGCGAATGCCTTGATTGATCGCCGCCATGCCGTCCGTCGGATGCCGGTCGTCGTAGTTCGTGGCGGTCCCGCTGCCGGTACTCATCATGTAGTTGTTCGCCCCGAACCGATACGCGACCGCCGGAGTCCCCAACGTTGCGGCAAATTGCTGCGGCCCCGTGTCGCTGGGACACAGAAACAGCGGGACGACTTTCTCAAACACGGCGACCAACGCCGGATTCGGAACCTGACTTCCGCCGCCGCCGGTGAACACCGGCAGCGAGAAATTGATCAGTTTCTGCAACGCCGCCTGATCGGTGTACGGCAACAGCCTCGCTTGCGGCGAGAACCCTGCCGAACCGGAGTTGTGCGGAAAGACCCCCAGCGACGCTTCGTAGTTGTGAAGTGCCAAGCCCAACTGCTTGAGATTGTTCTTGCACTGGCTCCGCCGAGCTGCCTCGCGCGCCTGCTGGACCGCCGGCAACAACAGCGCGATCAAAATGGCGATGATCGCGATCACCACCAACAACTCGATCAAAGTGAAACCTCGTCGTGAAGACATCCTGGAATCCTTGGGAAAAAGGTAAAAAAGCAGGAAGGACAATGGAGAAAAACCCCGGCGCGCTGGGAACCGGTGAAGGACTGGTCGGACCTTGGCCACCACCCCCGCAACACGCGACGGAGAACGCCCTGAAATCACCAAGAATGAACGGCCGCCGAGAAGCGGACACGTCCGGGCGTCGCACGAAGTCACCGTGTCCAAGACCCCGATGCACGTCGCCCGGCACAGTCCGGCAGCGACGACAATGCCCCTGCGTTCCGCGGTTCAAGCGAACTGCCGGCTATTCGCTGTCACGAGATGTTCTCGACACGAGAACAACACGATCCGCAAACGACACGAACAGTCTCAACGAATGGGAGCGCAGCGGCGCTCAAGCGGCGGGAGGACCACGCGAGAGATGCAGACAAGCCACTTCTTTCACGCACAGCGAAGCGGCAATTTGGCTGCGACAAATGACCGAAGCGATGGAAAACTCAGTCGCACGCGAATGACTGTCTGATTGCGCTTGAGCATACCACTGGCAAAGCCGGCAATCATGATCGTGGACTTGACCAGCTTGACGAACACTCGGCACGCGACTCTCGGAATTCTCCGAATCACGTTTCACCGTCATACAGCAGTCGTGAGTCCGCTGCGGTCGCGGCTTCTCGTGGTGATGGCGGTGCCGATAGCCCGAATGTCCAGCCGGTGCAGTTTCCTTCGGAGTTTCCGAGGATTGTCCGATCGCGTGCGAGTGATGATGCGGGTCAAAACAAACATGAAAGCCCGGACCAACGCCCGCCAACAGTGCGTAGTACGCCGTTAACAGGAGCACCCCAGGCTTGCAATCGCACCAATTCATAACTGAGAAACCATTGCGGCGATCCAGCACCGCGTCTGCGACCAATATGCACCGAAAGGGTTTACGACTCGACGGCCGGATTCGTCAAGTAACTCCGCAACAAAAATCAAAGATCCACGAAATCCTCTCTTTGAGAAGCAGCGTGTGCGTTAGATCAATAATCCCGCACCGCCCCATCCGGCAGCGTCGGCTTCGGCCATTTGAAGACTCGTTTCGGGTCGGCGTTGACCTTTTCGAACATCGACTCGTCAACGGTCACGCCGAGGCCAGGGCCTTGGGGCAGGGTCGCGTAGCCGTCTTTGTCTTGGTCCCAGCTTTTGCGAGCGACTCCGGCGGGCATCAGGTGGCCGTCGAGGTAGCCTTCGTGGATCAAGAG
>Ga0194132_10000368_pt1 | contig 92328 bp, 88 predicted proteins | sample TA2KigOf80mmetaG_FD_148612 | JGI IMG/M metagenome (GOLD analysis project Ga0194132, IMG submission 148612) | Freshwater microbial communities from Lake Tanganyika, Tanzania - TA2015054 Kigoma Offshore 80m | ecosystem: Environmental > Aquatic > Freshwater > Lake | place: Tanzania: Lake... | reverse complement strand
TGGCGATGATCGCACTCGGTCTGCACCTCCGGCACGGGATCTGGAGCGCGTTCCAGACGCTCGGCGCGAACCACCCGAACCTCGAGCGAAGCCGGTACCTGCTGGCGTGGCTCGTCGCGATCGTCCTCACCGCGGGCTTCCTGTCGGTTCCGTTCGCGGTGGCCGCGGGATGGGTTCGGTAGCCATGGATCTCAAGGCGAGGATTCCCAGCGGGCCGCTGGAGCAGAAATGGGATCGCCACAAGTTCGAGCTGAAGCTGGTGAATCCCACCAACAAGAGGAAGTACACCGTCATCGTGGTCGGCTCCGGCCTCGCTGGGGCGTCGGCGGCCGCTTCGCTCGGTGAACTCGGGTACCAAGTCAAGTGCTACTGCTTTCAGGATTCGCCCCGCCGAGCCCACAGTATCGCGGCGCAAGGCGGGATCAACGCGGCGAAGAATTACCAGAACGACGGCGACAGCGTCTTTCGGCTCTTCTACGACACCATCAAGGGCGGCGATTTTCGGGCCCGCGAAGCGAACGTCTACCGACTGGCGCAGATCAGCGTCGACATCATCGATCAATGCGTGGCGCAGGGCGTACCCTTCGCCAGGGAGTACGGCGGCGTGTTGGCGAACCGCTCCTTCGGGGGCGCTCAGGTCTCTCGGACCTTCTACGCGCGGGGGCAGACCGGGCAGCAGCTGTTGCTCGGGGCGTATTCGGCGCTGGAGCGGCAGATCGCCGCGGGAACTGTCGCCATGTTCCCCCGGACCGAGATGCTCGATCTCGTGGTCGTCGACGGCCGGGCGACGGGCATCGTGGTCCGCGATCTGGTCACCGGGGCGATCGCCACCCATTGCGCGGACGCGGTCGTCCTCGCCACCGGCGGGTACGGCAACGTGTTCTACTTGTCGACCAACGCCAAAGGGAGCAACGTCACGGCAACGTACCGGGCCTACAAGCGGGGCGCCGCGTTTGGCAACCCCTGCTACACCCAGATCCACCCGACCTGCATTCCGGTGAGCGGCGACTACCAATCCAAGCTCACCTTGATGAGCGAATCGCTCCGGAACGACGGCCGGGTCTGGGTCCCGAAGTCGGCCCGCGACCGACGGGTCCCTGGGGCGATTCCGGAGAGTGAACGAGACTACTACCTCGAGCGCAAATACCCGAGTTTTGGCAACCTCTGCCCGCGGGACATCGCCTCCCGGGCTGCAAAAGAGGTCTGTGACGAGGGCCGGGGGGTCGGTGAGACCGGCCTCGGGGTCTACCTCGACTTCGCCGACGCGATCAAGCGCTCGGGAGAGGCGACGATCCGGGAGCGGTACGGGAATCTGTTCGACATGTACCAACGGATCACCGGCGAGAATCCCTACCAGCTGCCGATGCGGATCTTCCCGGCGGTGCATTACACCATGGGCGGGCTTTGGGTCGATTACAACCTGATGAGCACCATCCCGGGGCTCTTCGTGCTGGGCGAGGCCAATTTCTCCGACCACGGCGCCAACCGACTCGGCGCGAGCGCCCTGATGCAAGGCTTGGCCGATGGCTACTTCGTGATTCCGTACACCCTCGGCAACTATCTGGCCGGCCTGAAACCGGGGATCAACTCGCCGGACGCGCCGGAAGCGAGGGCCGCCGAACGAGAAACGGTCGCTCGGATCGAGCGGCTGCTCTCCGGTCGTGGGACTGGGACCGTCGATTCGTTCCATCGCGAACTGGGCCGAATCATGTGGGACGACTGCGGCATGGCCCGCTCGGCCGATGGCCTCAAGAAGGCGCTCGGCCTCATCCCGGAGCTGCGGGATCGGTTCTGGCACGAGGTCAAGGTGCCGGGGGCCGGAGAAGGTCTCAACCAGTCTCTCGAGAAGGCCGGTCGGGTGGCGGACTTCCTGGAATTCGGTGAGCTGATGTGCCAGGACGCGCTCCACCGTGAGGAGTCGTGCGGGGGACATTTCCGGGTCGAGCACCAAACGCCCGACGGCGAGGCCAAACGCGACGACGACCGGTACTGCTACGTCGCGGCCTGGGAATACCGAGGCGAGGGCGCCCCAGCCAGGCTCCACCGCGAGCCGCTGGCGTTCGAAAACGTCAAGCTCACCACCCGCAGCTACAAGTAGCCTCGATGCGAATCGCGCTCCGGGTGTGGCGACAGCGAGACCGTGAGGATGCCGGGAGGTTCGTGTCCTACCAGGCGGACGACGTCAATCCCGACATGTCATTCCTCGAAATGATCGACGTGGTGAACGAACGCCTGATCGGCCAAGGTGAAGAGCCCATTGCCTTCGACCATGACTGCCGCGAGGGGATCTGCGGATCCTGCAGCATGGTGATCAACGGCCGGCCCCACGGGCCGCACCAGGGCACCACGACCTGCCAACTCCACCTCCGGTCCTTCGCCGATGGGGATACCATCATCGTCGAGCCATTCCGGGCCCGGGGATTCCCCGTCGTTCGAGATTTGGTGGTGGATCGTTCGGCCTTCGATCGGATCGTCGAGGCGGGTGGCTACGTCAGTGTTTCCACCGGCAACGCGCCCGACGCGAACGCCATTCCGATCGCCAAGCCGGTCGCCGAGCGGGCGATGGATGCGGCCCAGTGCATCGGCTGCGGGGCGTGCGTCGCTGCCTGCCCGAACGCCAGTGCCATGCTCTTCACGGCGGCGAAGGTGAGCCACCTCGGGCTGCTACCGCAGGGCCAACCCGAGCGGGACCGCCGGGTCCTCGCGATGGTTCGGCGGATGGACCTCGAGGGCTTCGGCGGCTGCACCAACTTCGGCGAGTGCACCGCCGCCTGTCCCAAGGAGATCGGCCAGTGGACCATCGCGCGGATGAACGGCGACTTCCTGGCCGCTTCGATCCGCGATCTGGAAGAAATGAACCTCCGGGACGAGCCGGGATAGCGCCGGTCAGGGCGTCCCGTTACCCTCCGTGTCTTCGCGCGGAGGACGGATGATGATTCCCGGTCGTTATCGAGCGCTGCTCCTGGTCGTGACTGCCGCCTGCGGGAGTGAGCCCATCTCGCCTCCCCCGGGCGGCGTCACGACATTCGTGCTCCAAAGCGCGGGCGGCGATGGGCAGCGGGGCCCCGCCGCCACGGATCTCCCGGTCGCGCTATCGGTGCGGTTGTCATCGGGTGGCGTCCCGGTCGCGGGCGCCCAGGTGGCCTGGACGATCACCGGCGGAGGAACCGGGGCAGCCACATCGACCACCGACGCGACCGGGCTCGCGACCAATTCGGTTCGGCTCGGCCCGCCGGGCACGATCGAGGTGACGGCCCGAAGCGATCGGCAGAGTTCGACGACGTTCACCCTTCAAGCGGTCGCGGCGAGCGGCAATCCGGTGCTCGTCGGCGAGGTGGCGATCCCCCCGCAATACGGGATTCACGACAGCTACGTCCGCGATGGGATTGCCTTCGTCTCCGCCTGGAACACCGGCATCATCATCTACGACGTGGGTGACGGTCGGGCCGGTGGGTCGCCCTCGAAACCGCAGGAGGTCGGGCGGCTGATCACCAGTGACAACGGCGTTCCCGGTGGCGCGGCCGTCCACAACGCGTGGTGGTTTCACAATCCGAACGGCGAGAAACGATACCTGTTCATCGGCCAAGAGGGCCCGGCAACCCTGTTCTCCACCTCGTCGGGGGACATTCATGTGGTCGACGTGAGCGACCTGCGCAATCCCCGAGAGGTCGCATTTCTCAAAATCCCGGGTGCCGGGGCGCACAACTTCTGGATGGATGAGGCCAGCCAGACACTGTACGCCGCGTATTACAACGGCGGGGTGGTCGCGCTCGACGTTTCGGGAACCCTGACGGGGGACCTCACCAGCCGGATCCGAACCAGGGTGACCCCGGGCGGGCCCGGGAACACCTTCGTCTGGGGCGTCCAGCTCTCCGGTGGCGTGCTCTGGGCCAACGACATCGTCTCAGGTCTGTGGGCGCTCGATCCCGTGACGCTCGCGACCCGCGCCGGTGGCAACAACGTTCCCGAGCGATGGGGCTCGGACCTCTGGATCCATGGAAGCTACGGTTATACCGGCACCTGGGGCGGGACCGCCCGCGGCGGGACCGGCTACGGCGACGCCATCAAGATCTGGAGTCTGGCCGGCGGCCCGGTGTTGGTCGACTCCTTGATCGTGGCCGACGTCCGCACCATCAGCGACCTCCAGGTGACGGACGACGGGCGCTGGCTGGTGGTAACGACCGAGCGACTGGCTGGTCAAGGCATTCGGGTCTACGACCTGGCCAACCCGACCAAGCCGGTGTTGCGAGGATTCACCGGCGTCGCGACCGGCTTGCACACCGGAACGGTGGCGGCGATTGGCGGCCGCACTTACGTCTTTGCGGCCAAGAACCCCGCCGCGCCGGCGCTTCAGATCTACGACATCACGCCCTAGGCCAGAGCCGATCGACGTAGTGAGGCAGCATCCGGCGCCACCAGGGCCAGTCGTGATTGACGTCTTGGCCCCAGAGGTCGAGCGTGTGGGGGATGGCCTTGGTCTGGAGCAGTCGGGAAAGGACCCGTGAGCACTCGGGCGCCTCGTAGGCTCCCTGGCCAGTGACGATCGTGATGGCGCAGCGGTTCCGCAGGGTATCGAGGTGCGGGCCGCCGAGGTTGGCCAGGTACCACATCGGGTTATTGAAATAGCAGTTGTCGTCGGAATAGCCCTTGAGGTAGTCCGGACCGAGATCGTAGAACCCGCTCATCGCGATCACCGCGTCGAAGAGGTCCGGCCGCCGGAACAGTGCGTTGGCGCAGTGGAAGCCGCCGAAGCTGGCACCCGAGGTGGCGATCCGGGCCGCCGGGTCGTTGGCGATCGCCCGGATGTAGGGCACCAGCTCCTCTTCCACGTACCGGGAGTAGAGAGCCTGCCGCCGGGCTTGCTCTCGAACCGGCAGCTGGCGGTCCATCCAGGCGAGCTTGTTGATGCTCTCGATCGAAATGACCGGAATCCGGCCGTCGAAGATCGCCGGTTCCACCGATTTGACCAGGAAGAACCGCTCGCACTCGAGGTAGTCCGCGGCGGCGGTGGGAAACAGCAGCAGAGGGTGGCCGGCGTGCCCGTAGGTCACGACCGGCATGTCCAGGCCGAGGGCCGGGCTACGCCATCCGTCGAGTCGGCGTGGCAGGGACGGGTCGAGGTACTGGTAATCCATCGATCTCTCCTTAGAGCCGCGGCAGCGTGACGCCTTGCTGTCCCTGGTATTTCCCGGCCTTGTCGCGGTAACTCGTCTCACACACGTCGTCGGCATCCGCCTCGAAGAACAGCACCTGGCAGATCCCCTCGTTGGCGTAGATCCGGGCGGGGAGCGGCGTGGTGTTGGAGATCTCCAGGGTCACATGCCCCTCCCACTCCGGTTCGAACGGAGTGACGTTGGTGATGATACCGCAGCGCGCGTAGGTCGACTTTCCGACGCAGATGGTGAGAACCTCCCGAGGGATTCGGAAGTACTCGACCGAGCGGGCCAAGGCGAAGCTGTTCGGGGGGACGATGCAGACATCGCCCTCGAACTCGACGAAACTCCGGGCATCGAACGCCTTCGGGTCGACGATCGCCGAGAGGACGTTGGTGAAGATCTTGAACTCCGGCGCCACCCGCATGTCGTAGCCGTAGGAAGAGACGCCGTACGAAATCACCCGCCGGCCCTGGGCGTCCAGCTGCCGAACCTGGGCCTCGACGAACGGGTCGATCATCCCTTGTTCCCGGGCCATCCGCCGTATCCAGCGGTCCGACTTGATCGACATCGTCCCAGTCCGAATGGTGAGCGGGGAAACGGTACGAAACGCCCCAATATACAGCCACCCCCGCCGGCTTGGGTGGCCTGGCCATCACCAGGCTAACTCTCGCGATGACGGCCATTTGCGACCGGTGTTGAGTTGAAACCCTTGGATGGCTCCGTTATGTTCGTTCGTCCGGTTCGTGAAAGTTTTCACGAACTGTCCGACCGGATCGATACGCATCCCAGGACCACGCAAGCCATCGGGTCATTGCCCATGCTTCGCTCGTACCTACCGATTCTCGTGCTGATCGCCTTCGTGGTCGCCAACGCGATCCTGATGATCGGCCTGTCGCACCTGCTCTCCTCCTACCGCCGAACGGCGACCAAAATCGCGCCCTACGAGTCGGGGGTGCCGGTGCTCGGCGACGCGCGGGAGCGGTTCTCGATCAAGTGGTACCTGGTCGCCATGCTGTTCATCATCTTCGACATCGAAACGGTGTTCATGATTCCGTGGGCGGTGGCCTTCAACCAGTTCAAGGACATGGGCGGGCTTCTGCTCGCCGAGATCCTGGTGTTCGTCGGGGTTCTCGGCGTCGGCTACCTGTACGTATGGAAGCGAGGTGCATTCCAGTGGGATTGACCCTACCACCGGCGGAATCCGGTGAGGTTGCCGCCGTTTCCCCGAACTGGGTGACGACCAGGCTCGATGCCCTGGTCAACTGGGGCCGCGCCAACTCGCTGTGGCCGATGCCGTTCGGCACCGCGTGCTGCGCCATCGAATTCATGGCGACCGCGGCCGGCCGGTTCGACATCTCGCGGTTCGGGATGGAGCGAATGAGCTTCTCGCCGCGGCAAGCCGACGTATTGATTTGCGCGGGCCGGTTGCCATTCAAGCTGGCCCCGATCATTCGGCGGGTGTGGGACCAGATGCCCCAACCCAAGTGGGCGATCTCCATGGGGGCCTGCGCCTCCACCGGCGGGATCTTCGATACCTACGCGATGGTCCAGGGGATCGATACCATCATTCCGGTCGACGTCTATGTCCCGGGGTGTCCGCCCCGACCCGAAGGGCTGATGTACGGCATCATGCTCCTCCAGAAGAAGATCAAAGGGGAGTCGATCGCCGATCCGACTCTCCGGCAAGAATTCCTGGTCGACGAGCGCGGCTTCTTCGCGCCGCCGGAGAAGGTCGACGAAATCTCGGAGCCGTTCGGCAATTCCGTCCACCAGACGCGGTCCGCATGACCGCGGAGTCGATGCTGGTTCCCGGCGTCGAAGCCCTTCGGGCCGCGTTTGGCGGCGCGGTGCTGCGCCAGACGGTATCCTGCGGCGATAGCATCGTCACGGTCGATCGCGATCGGGCCCACGAAGTGCTCGCCTGGCTCAAAGAGACGCCGGGGCAGGAGTTCGACTACCTCACCGACATCACCGCAGTCGACTACCGCGATCCGGAACGCGCCCTCGAGGTCGTCTACCAGCTCCGCTCGCTGGGGCGACGGGTCGACCTGCGAATCAAGGTGCCCCTCGACAAATCCCAGCCACTCGAAGTCGATTCGGTTTGGGATCTCTGGAAGGGCGCCGACTGGCTGGAGCGGGAGGTCTACGACCTGTTTGGGGTCGTCTTCAAGGGGCATCCGGACCTCCGCCGAATCCTGATGTGGGAGACCTACGCCGAGGGCCATCCGCTCCGCAAGGACTTCCCGCTGCGGGGCAACTTCAGCCGCGCGGAACAGACCCGGCAGGCGCTGGCCGCCAACCCCGAGGCGCACTACTCGATGGAAGAACTGTCCATTGCCGATGCGTTCGACGAATTGCCCGACGACATGAAACGACGGCTTGCCCAAGGCGAGCGCGGGGAAATCCGATGACCACTCGCACCCTCGAGATGGCGCTCGCAACCCCCGGCCTCGATCCGTCGGGGCGCCCGGCCCGCCTCCCGCTGCGCCCCAAGAAGGGTAGCGACGACGAGTTCGGCGCCGAGCATATGCTGGTCAACATCGGTCCCCAGCATCCGGCGACCCACGGCGTCTTGCGCCTGGTCCTCGAGCTGGAGGGCGAGACCGTCAAGCGCTGCATCCCCCACGTCGGCTACCTCCACTCGGGGTTCGAGAAGCTGGGCGAATACCGACACTACAACCAGATCATCCCGCTCACCGACCGGACCGACTACCTCTCGCCGATGGCCAACAACGTCTGCCTCGCGTTGGCGGCCGAGAAGTTGATGGGCATCGAAATCACCGAGCGCTGCCAAGTGCTCCGGGTGATCGCCTGCGAGATGAGCCGGATCATCTCCCACCTGGTGTGGCTCGGGACGACGGGGATCGATCTCGGGGCCTTCACCCCGTTTCTCTGGTCGTTCTACCAGCGGGAACGGATCTACAACCTCCAGGAGGCATGGACTGGAGCGCGGTTGACCACCTCGCTGACTCGGATCGGCGGGATGATGGCCGACGTTCCCGAGGGGTGGGAGGCCGGGCTGCGCGAGTTTTGCCGGACCTTCCCGGACACCTTGAACGAAGTCGACACCATGTTCACCCGCAACTCGATCTGGTGCGGGCGAACCCAGGGCGTCGGGGCCATGACCGCCGCCGAAGCGATCAACTACTCGCTTTCCGGGCCGATGCTGAGGGCGAGCGGGGTCGCCTACGACGTCCGCAAGGACCGCCCCTACCTCGGCTACGAGAGCTACGATTTCGATGTCCCGGTGGGCGAGTACGGCGATATCTACGATCGGTACCGGGTCCGGTTGGAGGAGATGTACCAATCCAACCGGATCCTCGAACAGGCCCTGGATCGACTGGCTCGCCTCGCGGGCGCCCCGGTCAACACCGCGGACCATCGAGTGATTCTCCCGCCGAAGCACCGGGCGATGAGCGACATGGAGGCGATGATTCACCACTTCAAGCAAGTGATGGAGGGCGTCGCGGCGCCCCCCGGTGAGGCGTACCTGGGGATCGAGAACCCCAAGGGCGAGCTCGGGTACTACTTCGTGTCGGATGGAACGGCGAAACCGGTTCGTTGGCGAATCAGGCCGCCTTCGTTCATCAACCTCGCCTGCCTGCCGAAGCTGTGCGAGGGCGCGCTCTTGTCCGACGTGATCGCGATCAACGCCAGCGTCGACATCGTCATGGGGGAGATCGACCGATGAGCGCGGCGACCCACGGAAGCCACGCCGAGGCGCCCTACCAGCCGGTGTTCGTCGGCGCCTCGCGGGAAAAGCTCGAGGCCTTGTTCCCGAAGTATCCGACCAAGCAGGCCGTCCTGCTGCCGGCGCTCTGGATCGTCCAGGAGGGGCGTGGCTGGATCCCGCCGGAGGGGATCGCCGAGGTCGCCGCGGTGCTGGGGTTGACTCCGGCCTACGTCCGCGGGGTGGCGACGTTCTACACGATGTATCACCTCCACCCGGTCGGGCGCCACTTCATCCAAGTCTGCGGCACCTCGCCCTGCCACCTCTGCGGTTCCGATGACGTGCTCCACGCGATTCTCAAGGAAACCGGCTGCGGGGAGCTTGGCGCGACCAGCCCGGATGGTCGGTTCACGGTCACCGAGGTGGAATGCCTGGGCGCCTGCGGTTTCGCGACCCCGGTGATCATCGACGACGACTTCCATGACAGCGTCACGCCCGAGCGCGTGCCTGGGATCCTGGCGAGGTATCCGTAATGGGCTATCCCCATCCGTCTCACCCGAAGGAGACGGTCGTCCTCTCGAAATACTTCGGCGACGCCGAGGCCCGGACCTACCCCGGGTGGGTCAAGCGGGGTGGGTACGAGGCCCTGAAGAAGGCGCTCGGAATGACTCCAGACGCCATCATCGAGGAGCTGAAAGCGTCCGGGCTGCGAGGCCGGGGCGGTGCCGGGTTCCCGACCGGGCTCAAATGGAGCTTCATGCCCAAGGGCGACGGCAAGCCGCACTACTTGGTGTGCAACGCGGACGAATCGGAGCCGGGCACCTTCAAGGACCGCGAGATCATGCGGTGGACGCCGCACCAGCTGATCGAGGGGTGCGCGATCGCCGCCTACGCGATCGGGGCGGAGACCTGCTACATCTACATTCGCGGCGAGTTCACCGAGCCGTGGAAGGTGATGAGCCGGGCGGTCGACGATGCCTACGCCAACGGCGCGCTGGGCGGCAACGTCTTCGGCTCCGGGAAGCGGATCGACATGGTGCTCCACCGCGGCGCGGGAGCGTACATCTGCGGCGAAGAAACCGCGATGATGAACTCGATCGAGGGGCGCCGTGGCAATCCCCGCATCAAGCCCCCGTTCCCGGCCCAGGCCGGGCTGTTCGGGATGCCCACTACCATCAACAACGTCGAGACCCTGGCCGCGACGAGCCCCATCCTGCTTCGCGGCGCGGCCTGGTACAAGGGTCTCTGCCTGGGCAATCCCAAGAGCACCGGGACCAAGCTCTTTTCCGTGTGTGGCCACGTGATGAAGCCGGGCAACTACGAAATCACGATGGGGTTCCCGATGAACGACCTCATCCACGATTTGGCCGGCGGGATGCGGCCCGGGCGGCGGCTCAAGGCGGTGATTCCGGGGGGCTCGTCGGTGCCGATCATGACGGCCGCCGAGGCCGAGGCATCCCTGTGCGACTATGAGGGCATCATCGAGAAGGGATCGATGCTCGGCTCGGCGGGCTTCATCGTGATGGACGATTCGGCGGACATCGTCTACGAAATCTACCGGCTGGCCAAGTTCTACGCCCACGAGTCCTGCGCCCAGTGCACCCAGTGCCGCGAGGGCACTGCCTGGACCACCAAGATCCTGGAGCGGATTCTCAAAGGGCAGGGGAAACGAGAAGACCTCGATCTCCTCCTCGACCTGTCCGACAAGATGACCGGCCGGACCATCTGTGTCCTCTCCGATTCGTGCGCGGCCCCGATCGTCAGCGGCATCAAAAAGTTCCCAGAGGAGTTCGACGCCTACCTGAGTCGCGCCAAGGCGCCAGCCCTGGCCACCGTGGGGTAGAGAACGATATGACCCAAGACCGTGTCAATGTGACGATCGACGGGGTTCCGGTCGCGGTTCCGAAGGGAACCTCGATCATCGAGGCGGCCAAGCAGGCGGGCGTCTTGGTGCCCCACTACTGCTATCACCCATCGCTCCCGTCGCCCGCCGTGTGCCGGATGTGCCTCGTCGAGGTCGAGAAGGCGCCGAAGCTGATGCCGGCCTGCGTGACCACCGTCGCCGAGGGCAACGTCGTCCACGTCAACAGCCCGGCGGCCAAGGAAGCTCGTGAATCGGTCCTCGAGTTCTTGCTGATCAACCATCCGCTCGATTGTCCGATTTGCGATCAGGCAGGCGAGTGCGAACTCCAGGACTACGTCTTTCAGGAAGGGCGGGCCAACAGCCGGTATGGCGAGTTCGCCAAGCGCTACAACCCCGTCGAGGATTTTGGACCCGACGTCCTGTATGTGGCCAATCGGTGCATCCTCTGCACCAGGTGCGTCAGGTTCATGGAGGACGTGGCGGGAGAGCCGGTCTTGAACGTATCGGAGCGAGGCGATCGGGCCTACATCGGGATCGACCCTGACCACACCCTGACGCATCCGTGGTCGGGCAACGTGGTCGATCTCTGCCCGGTGGGGTCGCTGATCTCGAAGGACTTCCTCCACAAAGCCCGCGCCTGGGATCTCGACAAGACCGCCAGCGTGTGCCCAGGTTGCACCCAGGGGTGCAACATCATGATCGACACCCGGGACGACGTGGTCGTCAGGCTGCGGCCCCGGGCGAACCTCGACGTCAATCGCCATTTCATCTGCGACGAAGGCCGGGCTGACTATCGCTGGATGAATCGCGGCGATCGGGTCGAGGCCCCCCTGCGCCGAGACGGGTCGAAGCTCGTTCCAACCGACTGGGAGCACGCCATCGCCCGGTTCGCGGAGTTGGCCAAGTCGGTGCGCTCGGTCACGATTCTGGCCTCGGGCCGGGCCTCGACCGAGGCCTTGGGATACCTCCGCAAGGCGTTCGACGGCGCCAGCGTCAGCGCGGCGGTGAAGGTGCCGACCGGGTCCGAGGCACCGCTCGCGGGAGTGCCGAACCTGGCCCTGAGGACGGAGCGGATCCCGAACCTGGCCGGGGCGCTGCTTGCCGGGTTTGGCACCGACTGGGACCGAACGGTCGCCGGGGCCGGCGCTTCCGACCTCGTGGTCTTGCTCGATGTCGAGCTCGACGATGCCGTCGCCAAACTGATTTCCGCCAAGACCGTGATCATCGCCACCGTCGATGACGACCGAGCCGGCGGAGCGGCGTTGGTTCTGCCGACCACCACCATGGCCGAGGAGAACGGTACCTACGTCAACCGCGACGGACGGGTCCAGCGCTACTTCCAGGCGAAGGCCGCGCCCGGGATGGCCCGACCCACCTGGTGGATCGCCGCGCAGCTCGCCGAGGTCGGGCGCGGAGTGGCCGCGCCGACCACCGCCGCGGCGGCATTCGCCGGCTTGGGTAAAACGATCCCGGCGTTGGCGGGTCTCAGCTACAGCGAGCTGGGCCATACCGGACGTCTGGTTGAGGTGACGGCGGGGGCCGCCCGATGACCCCGGAGATGAAGGGCTTCCTGCTGCTGGCCGTACTCAAGATGGTGGTCGTATTCACCGTCGTGATGGTCGGCGTTGCCCTCCTGACGCTGATGGAGCGGAAGGTTTCGGCTTGGATGCAGAATCGGCGGGGACCCAATCGGGTGGGCTTTGCGGGGCTCCTCCAACCGGCGGCGGATGGAGTCAAGAACATCGTCAAGGAGGAGACCTACCCGGCCGAGGCCAATTCGTTCTTGTTCATCCTGGCCCCGGCCTTGGCATTCATCCCGGCGATGTGCCTTTCGGCCGTGATCCCGTGGGCCGCCCCCGTCGACATCAGCCTCGACCGGACCCTGCCGCTGCTCGGGCACGTTCGCTACGACGGTCGGATGGCGATGGCGGTCGCGGATCTGCCGATCGGCTTCTTGTTCGTGCTGGCGGTCAGCTCGCTTGGCGTCTACGGGATTGCCTTGGCGGGCTGGTCGTCCAACAGCAAGTACAGCCTTCTCGGGGGTCTCCGGTCGAGCGCCCAAATGATCTCGTATGAGGTCGCCATGGGGATGAGCCTGATTCCCCTCTTGATCCTGGTCGGGAACGCCTCGTTCGGGGACGTCATCAAGGCCCAGCAGGACGGGCTCTGGTTCATTCTGCCGCTGACCTTGTCGTTCTTCGTGTTTCTGGTGGCCGGCTTCGCCGAGACCAACCGGTTGCCCTTTGACCTTCCGGAAGCGGAATCGGAGCTGATCGCCGGGTACCACACCGAGTACAGCGCGATGAAGTTCTCACTCTTCTTCATCGCCGAGTACGCCAACATGGTCACCGTGTCTGCGATGCTGGCGACCCTGTTCTTCGGCGGCTGGGACATTCCCGGCACCTCGTGGGATCAGAACGGCTCCACTCTCGCGGCGGTCGCGACCGGGGCGGCGATGTTCCTCAAGACCTTCTTCTTCCTGTTCTTCTTCATGTGGATTCGTTGGACGCTGCCGCGGTTCCGCTACGATCAGTTGATGGCGCTGGGCTGGAAGTTCCTGATTCCGCTCGCGCTGGTGTACCTGATGATCATCGCGGTGGCCGTCTGGATCCTCGAAGCGGTGGTGGGTATCGCCGACCCGAAGATCAAAGCGTTGATTCTCTTCGGCATGAACGCGGTGATGTGCTACGTCGTCTTCTTCATCCTCGACCGCGGTACCTTGGTCTCCGGTTCCTACCGGCGCCAGGTCCCGGCGAACGTGGGGAGCTGAGCGCATGGCGATCGGTGTCAAGGTCATGAAGCGGCCCGAAGGCGAAACGAGCTACGTTCGGGCCGCGTTGCGGGGCATGCGTCTCACCTTCAAGCACATGTTTCAACCCAAGGTGACGATGCAGTATCCCGAGGAGCGGACCACGGCGGACGCCCGCGGGCCGTACGCGATCGCGCCTCGGTGGCGGGGCACCCACCGAATGATGGCCGACGAGCAGGGGCGATCGAAGTGCGTGGCGTGCGGGCTCTGCCCCCAGATCTGCCCAGCCAACTGCATCAAGCTGGTTCCAGGTGAGGACGAGCACGGCAACCGATACCCGCTGATCTACGAGATCGACGAGTTTCGCTGCGTGTTCTGCGGCTATTGCCAAGAGGTGTGTCCCGAGGAGGCCATTCACGTCGGCGTCCATTTCGAGAACGCCGAGTATGGTCGCGACCGGTTCGTCTACGATCTCGAGCGGTTGACGTCGCAGACGCACCCGGTCTCGACCCTTTGGGACCCCGCCGACCCGAAAGGCGAATGATGACCGAGTTCGTCTTCTACACCTTGGCGGCCGCCGCGGTACTCTCGGCGTTGTTGTGCATCGTCCAGAAGAACCCGGTACCCTCGGCGCTGTGGCTCGTCTCGACGATGTTCGCGCTGGCCGGCATCTACGTTCTCCTCAACGCCCAGTTCATCGCCGCGATGCAGGTGCTGGTGTATGCCGGCGCGGTGATGGTCCTGTTCCTGTTCGTGATCATGTTGCTCAACCTGGGACACGCCAGCGAGACGGATCGGAAGCGGGGGCCGGTCGTGCTGGTGGCGGTGCTCCTCGCGGCGGGTATCGCCGCGGCGTTATTCGCGGTGCGGGATACCTCGGTCGCCAGCCTGGCTGCCCGGGTCGGCGCCCCGGAGGTCGCCAGCAGCCCGCTGGCGGCGCTGCCGGGGGCGGGACGGGTCCAGTCGGCCGAGGCGTTCACCAACCCCATCGCCAGCATCGCTCGGCCGATGTTCGAGACCTATCTGGTCCCCTTCGAGCTCACCTCGGTACTCCTCTTGGCGGCCGCGGTCGGGGCGGTCGTCCTCGCGAAACGGAAGCTCTAGATGCTACTCGGCCCGTCCCTGGTACTTTCGGCGATCCTGTTCTCGATCGGCGTCGCCGGCGTCATGCTCCGGCGCAACGCCATCATCCTGTTCATGTGCGTCGAGCTGATGCTCAACGCCGTGAACCTGTCGTTCGTGGCGCTCTCGACGGCGCACGGCTTCACGGGGCAGGTGATGGTGTTCTTCGTCATGACGGTCGCGGCGGCTGAAGCCGCCGTCGGCCTCGCGATCATCCTCGCCATCTTCCGGCACACCAAGTCAGTCGACCTCAAGACCATGAACCTCCTCCAAGGCTGATGAACCCCTCCTGGATCTGGCTCACCATCGCCCTGCCGTTCATCGGTTTCCTGGTGAACGGCGCGCTCGCCTTGGCCAAGCCGGAGGCCAAGCGGGTCGTCGCGATCGTCGGACCCGGCGTCTTGCTGGCGGCCTTCGCCGTCGCCGTCGGGATTTTCGCCGGCCTGTGGGGCAATCCCCCCGACCAGCCGTTGGTGTTTCCGCTCTGGGCCTGGATCGGGGCCGGTGGGCTCGAGATCAACCTGGCGCTGCAGGTCGACCAGCTGTCCCTCGTGATGCTCCTGGTCGTCACCGGGGTGGGCAGCCTGATCCACATCTTCAGCGTCGGCTACATGGTGGCCGATCCCGGCTTCGCACGGTTCTTCGCATATCTCAACCTGTTCATGGTCTTCATGCTGATCCTGATCCTCGGTTCGAGCCTGCCGGTGCTCTTCGTCGGATGGGAGGGCGTGGGGCTGTGCTCGTACCTGTTGATCGGGTTCTGGTACCAGGAGAAGGCCAACGCCGACGCGGGTAAGAAGGCCTTCATCGTCAACCGGATCGGCGACTTCGGTGCCCTGGTTGCGATGTTCATCCTGTTCTGGTCGCTCGGCACGCTCGAGTTCGCCGAGATCGCCACGCTGGCCCCGACCACGCTCGCGGTCGGAGGGGCCACCGTCACCGCGGCGACGCTCTTCCTCTTCCTGGGATGCGCCGGGAAGTCGGCCCAGATCCCGCTCTACGTCTGGCTCCCCGACGCCATGGCGGGTCCCACCCCGGTCTCGGCCCTGATTCACGCGGCCACGATGGTCACGGCGGGGGTGTATCTGGTAGCGCGCACCAGTGTCCTGTTTGCGATGGCTCCACTGTCGAGTGCCGTGGTCGCCGGGGTCGGGGCGCTCACCGCCATCTTCGCGGCGACGATCGGACTGCGCCAGTACGACATCAAGAAGGTTCTCGCCTACTCGACGGTTTCTCAACTCGGCTACATGTTCCTCGGGGTGGGATCGGCGGCATACACGGCCGGCGTGTTTCACCTGGTCACCCACGCGTTCTTCAAGGCCTTGCTGTTCCTCGGGTCCGGCAGCGTGATTCACGCCATGCATCACGCCTACCACGCGACCCATAGCCATGACGACGCCCAGGACATTCGCAACATGGGTGGCCTGAAACGGTACCTCCCGACCACCTTCATCCTGATGCTGTTGGCCACCCTGGCAATCGCGGGCATTCCGCCGTTCTCGGGATTCTTCTCGAAGGACGAGATCCTCGCTTCGGCTTTCGGCCGGGGCGCCGAGCACCCGATCTATTACCTGTTCTGGGCGCTCGGAGCCGCGGCCGCGCTGCTCACGGCGTTCTACATGATGCGGATGATGGCGATGACCTTCTGGGGCGAGAATCGCACCGGAGCGACGGAGCGAGAGCACCTCCACGAGGCTCCCATGGTGATGACGGGACCGCTCATCGTCCTCGGGGTGTTGTCGGTGATCGGCGGCGTCATCAACCTCCCGGCCTTCTGGCCCACGCCGCCTCACCACGGCCTGGAGCGGTGGCTCGAGCCGGTCCTGGCCCCGGCAGCGCGGCTGATGCCCGTCCAGATTCCCCACGGGGCGACCGAGTATGCTCTAATCGGCGCCGCCATTCTGATTGCGGTCGTCGGGTTGGTGGCGGGCTACCGTACCACCCTCGCCAAGCCGATCACGGCTGCCCAGCAGGCTCCGGAGGAAGTCGGGTTCGCCAAAGTGCTGTTCCACAAGTACTACATCGACGAACTCTACCACTCGCTGATCGTCAGGCCGCTGGTCGGGATCTCCAGGTTCGTGCTCTGGCGGTTCGTCGACCAGGGCGTCATCGACGGCGCCGGCGTGAACGGTTCCGCCGGGCTGATGAAGAGTCTCGGTTGGCTCGGCACCCGACTCCAATCGGGGCAGTTGGGTTTCTACGTCATCGTGTTCCTGGTGGGCGCGGTGTGGCTCCTCCACTCGGTGATCCGGTGAGGTCGCGATGAACGAACTACTGACCTCGATCGGCTACAACAACTGGATCCTCCCGGTCCTGCTGGTCGTGCCGACCGCCGGAGCGCTCGTGGTGGGGTTGCTGAAGGCCGAGGCGGCGAAGCGGGTGGCGCTTGCCGTGACCGTGATCGAGCTGGTGCTGTCGCTCGGGCTCTGGGTTTCGGTCGACACGAGCTCGGGGACCATGGAGTTGGTTCGGGCGTATCGGTGGATCCCCCAATGGGGTATCACCTTCGCCCTCGGGATCGACGGCATCTCGTTGATGATGGTGCTGCTCACCACTTTGCTGATGCCCCTCTGCGTGCTGGGGAGCTTCAACTACATCACCAAGCGGGAGCCGGGGTACTACGCCCTCCTGCTCGTGCTGACGACGGGCATGCTCGGTGTCTTCGTCGCGATCGACATGTTCCTCTTCTACGTCTTCTGGGAGGTCATGTTGATCCCGATGTACTTCCTGATCGGGATCTGGGGCGGAAAGAACCGCTTGTATGCCTCGCTCAAGTTCTTCATCTACACCATGGCCGGCTCGCTGCTGATGCTGGTGGCGATTCTGGCGATGGTGCGGGGCGCGGCGGTAGCGACCGGGACCGTGTCGTTCAGCTATTTCCACCTTTTGGCGAATGCCGGGGCCCCGGGGTTGGTGGCGATTGCCCCATGGCTGTTCCTTGCCTTCTTCCTGGCATTCGCGATCAAGGTTCCGATGTTCCCGTTCCATACCTGGTTGCCGGATGCCCACGTCGAAGCGCCGACCGCGGGCAGCGTGATCCTGGCGAGCGTCTTGCTCAAGATGGGGACCTACGGTTTTCTCCGCTTCGCGATTCCGTTCTTTCCCTCCGTGGCGTACTCGGAGCTGGTACAGGGCGTCGTCGTCTCCCTGGCCGTCATCGGAATCGTCTACGGCGCGCTGGTCGCGATGGTCCAGCCCGACATCAAGAAGCTGGTCGCCTACTCGTCGGTCAGCCACCTCGGATTCGCGATGCTCGGGATCTGGGCCGCGACCGTGCAGGGGGTGCAAGGAGCCTTGATGGTCATGATCGGCCACGGGTTCTCGACGGGTGCCCTGTTCTTTCTGATCGGGATGATTTACGAACGCCGCCACACCCGAGAGATCGCGGCCTTCGGAGGGATCGCCCGAGTAGTCCCGATCTTCAGCCTCATCCTGACGGTCGTCGCGCTGGCCTCGATCGGACTTCCCGGGCTCAACGGCTTCATTGGCGAGTTCCTGGTACTGGTTGGCTCGTTCAAGACCTATCCGATCGCGACCGGAATTGCCACGACCGGCGTGATCTTCGCGGCGGCCTACCTGCTGTGGGCCCTGCAGCGGATCATCTTCAACCGGCTCGACAAGCCGGAGAACGAAACCATTCCCGATCTGACGGTGCGTGAACTGGTGGTGCTGGCGCCGCTCTTGATCGGGATCGTCTGGATGGGTCTCTACCCGAAACCGATCCTCGACAAGATGGAACCGGCGGCGAAGCGCTATATCGAAATGGCCCGACCAGGCCAGCCGGTCGAAGGGGTGACGATCACCGCCCGCGCGGAGGGCGCCCGATGAATCCGATCGATATGCGAACCCCGCTGGGCATCGTGACCGCGATGCTACCCGAGCTGATCGTCGTCGCCACCTCGCTCGTCGTGTTGCTGCTCAACGCCTGGCGGCACCGGACCGCGGCGGACTCCCGACTGGCAGGCCAGGTTTCGTTGGTCGGATTGGTCGTCGCGTTGGCCGCCCTCGCCGCCTTATGGTCCGGCGGGGCAACCGCGGCTGGTCCGCCCCACATGGTGGCGTTGGACGGCTATCGATTCGCCGCGCTGGGCGTGGTGCTGGTGGCCAGCATCGGGGGGGTGCTGCTGGCGCTGGACTATCTCGAGCGCGAGGGGATGCTCGCTCCCGAGTACTACTCGCTCTTGCTGATGGCGACCGCCGGGATGATGTACCTGGCTGGGGCCGAAGACCTGATCGTGCTGTTTCTGGGGCTCGAAGTCATGTCGGTTCCGGTCTATGTCATGGCCGCATTCAACCGTCGCAACGTGCTGTCGGCCGAGGCCGGTCTCAAATACTTCCTGATCGGGGCGTTCGCCTCGGCGTTCTTGCTCTACGGCATCGCCCTCGTCTACGGGGCGACGGGGTCCACGGCCCTGACGGTCATCGGCTCGGCGACATCGGCCCAAGGCCTTCCAGTGATGGCCGGGCTCGGGCTGATGCTCCTGGTGATCGGCCTCGGCTTCAAGGTTGCCTCGGTACCGTTCCACATGTGGGCACCGGATGTCTACGACGGCGCCCCGACGCCGGTGACCGCATTCATGGCGACCGGGGTGAAGGCGGCCGGATTTCTGGCCCTGGTTCGGGTGCTCATGGTCGGCTTCCCCAACACCATCGACTCCTGGCAGCCGGCACTGGGCGGTCTCGCGGCGGCATCGATGATCGTCGGCAACCTGGTTGCCTTGACCCAGCGCTCGATCAAGCGAATGCTCGCCTACAGCTCGGTTGCCCATGCCGGATATCTACTGGCGGCCGTTTGGGCGGGGAGCCGAGCCGGGGCCGCGGCGACTCTGATGTACCTCGGCTCATACGTTCTGACGACGATCGCCACCTTCGGGATCCTCGGGGTCCTCGGGCGGGGCGGGGAACGCGACGTAACCGTCGATTCGGTGGCGGGGCTGGCCCGGCGCCGGCCTTGGCTCGCCTTCGCGCTGGCCGTTTGCATGTTCTCGCTGCTGGGCTTCCCGGGGACCTTCGGGTTCGTCGGGAAGTGGGCGATCCTCAGCGCGATCACCGCTGAGCACCACCGGGCGCTGGCGGTCGTCCTGGTCCTGACCAGCCTGGTGTCCGCTGGCTACTACCTCCCGATCGTGCGATCGATGTACATGAAGGACCCGGTCAGCGAGGCCAGCCATGCCCAGGCAAGCTTGCCGGCGGCCGCGCGGATCGCGGTAGCCATCGGGGTCGTATTGATTCTTGTGTTCGGTGTGGCACCCCAGCCGGTCGTGACGTCCACGGTCGAAACCGCCCGTGCGTTCGTCGGGACCGGGTTGGATCGGGTCGCGGACCTGCGGCCCTAGCCAGACGCCCGCGCGCCCGACACAACTGGCCCAGTGCTGCGCCCTCGCGCGGTACTGGGCCAATCCATCGAAGGAGACGCGATCGTGGACGTTCCCAAGACGATTTTCCGCCAGTACGACGTCCGGGGCGTCGTCGACCAACAGCTCACTCCCTCGCTGGCTATCGCCCTCGGCCGGGCGTTCGCGACCGCGGGCTGGGCCGCGTTGGGCAGGCCGCCGGTGCTCGCCGTGGGCCGCGATAACCGCCCGTCCGGGGCTGCCTTGGCGGCCGGCGTTCGGCGTGGCATCGTCGCGTCCGGCGGCACCGCCATCGACGTCGGGATGCTGCCCACGCCGGCCCTGTACTACGCGGTGCACCACCTCGAGACCGACGGGGGCCTTCAGGTCACCGGGTCGCACAATCCGCCTGAATTCAACGGCTTCAAGATGGTACTCGGCGGCTCCTCGGTTCACGGGGAGGCGATTCTCGACCTCTACGACACGATCATTGCCGAAACCTGGCGAACCGGGGCCGGGGCCGAGCGCAGCGATGGATCGGTCCTCGAGGGTTACCGGTCCGCGATCCTGACCCGGCACCGGCTGGGCCGCCCGGTCAAGGTGGTCGTCGATTGCGGTAACGGGGTGGCCAGCCTCATCGCCGAGCGGACCCTCCAGGGCTTGGGGTGCGAGGTCATTCCGTTGTTCTGTGAATCCGATGGGACCTTCCCGAATCATCATCCGGACCCCACAGTACCGGAGAATCTCGTCGACCTTCAGCGGGAGGTTCGCCGGCATGGCGCGGAGCTGGGGATCGCCTTCGACGGCGACGGCGACCGAATCGGGGCTGTCGATGAGAACGGTGCCATCCTCTATGGCGACCAGTTGCTCGTCATTCTGGGAAGGGACGCGGTGCGCCGTTTCGGGGCCGGGGTCCCCGTCATCTTCGACGTCAAATGTTCCGAGGTGCTGCCCAAGGCGTTGGCCGCCGCCGGCGCTCGGCCCGAGATGTGGAAGACCGGGCACTCGCTGATCAAGGCTCGGATGAAGGAACTCGGGGCGCCCCTGGCCGGAGAGATGAGCGGACACATCTTCTTCGGCGGGGATTACTTCGGTTTCGACGATGCCCTCTTTGCCGCCGCCAGACTGCTCGAGATCGTTTCGTCGGGAGCGGGGGGCTTGGCCCGCCTCGTGGCCGACCTGCCGGCCAGCTACGCGACCCCCGAGATTCGGGTCGACTGTCCCGACGAAATCAAGTTCGCCTTGGTCGAGAAAGCCGCGAAGCACTTCGGGTCCGGCTACCAGGTCAACACGATTGACGGAGTGCGAGTGGCCTACCCCGACGGCTGGGCCTTGCTCCGGGCCTCCAACACCCAGCCGGTGGTGGTGATGCGATTCGAGGCCACCACCCCGGAAGCGAGAGATCGCTACCAGGCGGAGTTCAACGCCTGGCTCAGGGGCGAGGGCGTCGCGGTGTGACGGCAGCATGGGGCGGTCGTCGCCGGGTCGTCTGGATCATCGGCGGTCTTGCGGCCGCCCTGGTCTTCGGCCGGTGGGCGGCCGTCTTCATCACCAACCGGCTCTGGGAGTCCCGGGTGTCCGAGGCGGCCGCCTTGGTGGGGACCCGGTTCGCCCTGATGTCAGCGGTGCTCGAGATCGCCGGGCTGGTGGTAGCGATCGCCTGGTTCGCCATCAACCTCCTGCTGGTCGTCCGGTCGGCCCTCCGCCAGTTCGAGACCCTGCCGCATCCACTCGGCACGGTCCCCGACCGGGCGGCGTACGCCGTGGTTCTTGCGGCGGCGCTCGTGGTCGGCATTGGTGTGGGCGGCGGCACCAGTCAGTGGCTGCCGGCCGTGCTCCTCGCGATCAACGGGGTTACCGTCGGGGCTCCGGATCCCCTGTTGAGGATCGACCTCGGCTATTTCCTCGGCGAGCTGCCGCTCTGGGAACTCCTCCACTCCCGCGCCGTCACGATGTACCTGCCAGGGCTCCTGGGCGTCTTCGTGCTCGCCATGATGACCGGCGTGCTGGCGGTCCGCGATCAGCGTCTCTGGCTCGCACCGCGGTCTCGGTGGCATTTCGCCATTCTCCTGATGTTGGGGGCGCTTCTCGTTGGTTGGACCTGCGCCCTGGAGCCATACCGCTTGGCTGGCAGCCGGGTCGCGTCGATCGGCCCGGCGGAGTTCCTCTTTCGGGCCACCGTCGCACAAGTGATCACCCTGTTTGCCGCGACGGCCGCTGTCCTCACCTTTCTGTGGGGCGCTCGGCTCCGGTTCATGGTGGCGCTCGGTGGCTGGGTCATTCTCGGATTGTCGGTGCTCGGTGGCACGGCGCTGATCCGGTCTCGGGCCGCTGATGGCCAGATCGGTGTCGCGGCGCTTCAAGGCCTCAGACGCCTGGACACGATCGCATTCGGGATCAGGCTGGCGGGGCCCGGCCCAGCGAGCTCCGTGGTGGACCTCGGGCCCTCACTGTGGGACGCCGATCGGCTCGCCCGGCTCGCCGAGACCGACAGCGGACGGGTGATCGACGTTCTTCCGGGCCTCGTTCGGGTCGGGTCGCAACCGGTTCGCACCTGGTTCGTCATCCGAGCCGGTGGCGGCCCCGGTGCGGACCCGGTGCTGTTCGCGGTCCCGGACGATCGGATTGGACCGTCGGGAGGCGCTCTTTCTCTTCGCTGGGGCGAGACTGCCTTTACGCCCGGACTTTGGCCTTATCTCACCCTGTCCCCCCACAGCGCCCGGCCTGGCGCCCCCGAGTACGACCTCCATCCGCAGGCACCGGGCGTGACCCTCGGAAGCCCCGCCAAGCGGATCGCAGTCGCTTGGGCCAGGCAGATTGGCGCGGTGCTACGAGCCCAACCGAATACTCGGCTCGCCTGGAACCTCGACCCCGTTGCTCGACTCAACGCGGTTGCCCCGTTCGCTCGCTGGACCAAGCCGCGAGTCGTCGTGAACGATCGGGAGACGTTCTGGGTCTCGGACGGCTTCACGACCGCCGAGCGGTTTCCAGCGAGCCAGACCGTTGCTTTCCTCGGTGCCCCGCGTTCGTACGCCCGGGCCGGCTTCATCGGCGTGGTGCGGGCCCGTGGTGGCGAAACTCAGGTATACCTCAGGTCCGATGCTGACTCGCTCTCGGCGGCTTGGGGGAGGATTGCGGCACCGCTGGTCGAGGACGCGGATGGCCTCCCGGCATGGATCGCGGCGGATCTTGGCGTTTCGGCTGAGCTTGCCAGCCTTCAGGCGCGCGCGCTGCAGTCGGCGGCGTGGCTGGGGCGAACGATTGCCGCCAGCGGTCGCCAGTCCTACCCCGTGGTCGACTTTGCCCAAGTGGGAACGGCAGCGGACCCGCATTTGGTCCCGCTGCAGGCCGAGTCGGCTGGCTCGGTCGGAGGCCTCCTGGTGCTACCGGCCGGTTCGGATGGTGCCAGCCGTTTGATCGACGTCCCTGCCGAGCTCAGCGTGTCGGGTCCACGGGAGCTCCAGCAGCGCTGGGATCGGTTTCCCTTTGCCCAGCAGCTCCGAGACTCCATCAGGGCAGCCGGTTCTGACCACCAGGCCGGTGCGATTCGCTTCGGCGTCCGGTCCGACACCATGTTCGCTTTCCAGCCGGTCTATGGAGTGGGGCCGCGGGGCATGACCGGGGTGGTGATGGTGAACGTGGCCCTGGCTCAACGCCTCGGCGCCGGCCGAACGTACCAGGAAGCCTGGCAAAACCTCCGCGGAGAGGTGGCGCCCAAACCGGTTGGCTCGGACCTGTCGGCCCGGCTGGAGGAGGCCAGACAATGGCTCGACCAGGCCGATGCCGCCCTTCGCCGCGGCGACCTGGCCGAATTCGGTCGCGCTTTTTCCTACCTGCGGGCGCTGCTTGGGCCGGGAAGCGCCCCGCCAACGAGCCGCGATACGACCGCTAAGTGAAGGCATTGTCGGTGGTTGCCCTGTGCTGCTACCTTTGGCCGCCGCCCGCCGGAGGACCCGAGGGGCGGAGATCTCTTTCCAGTCAAACTCTATCGAGGCACCCGTGAATCTTCACGAGTACCAGGCTCGCGAGTTGCTCAAGGCCGCCGGGATTCCGATGGCCGAAGGCGGCGTTGCCGCGACGCCCGAGGAGGCCGCGAGGCTGGCTGAGCACATCGGGCAGACCGTGGTGGTCAAGGCACAGGTCCACGCCGGCGGCCGCGGAAAAGCCGGAGGGGTCAAGCTGGCCAAGAACCCGGCCGAGGCCAGGGACCAGGCGAGCCGAATCCTGGGAATGACGATCAAAGGGCTGGTGGTGCAGAAGGTCCTCGTGGTCCCCGCGGCCGACATCGTCTCCGAGTGCTACCTCGGCCTGATCATGGATCGCGAGAGCCAGCGGCCGCTGCTCATGGTGAGCCCCGCTGGCGGCGTCGACATCGAGGAGGTCGCGGCCAAGACGCCGGAGAAGATCCACCGGCTCGCCGTCGATCCCCGATATGGACTCCTCCCGCACCAGGCACTCGGTTTGGCGTTGACTTTGTACCGGAACTTCGACCAGGTCAGGGCCGCCGCGAAGATCATGGGGCAGCTCTACCAGGCCTTCATGGAGAACGGGGGGTCGCTCGCGGAAATCAACCCGCTCGCCACCACACCCGACGGCCGGGTCGTGGCACTCGACGCCAAATTCGTGGTCGACGACAACGAGCTCGATCGTCGAGCCGATCTCGCCGCCCTCCGCGACGAATCGGCCGAAGCGCCGAGCGAGGTCGCGGCTCGTCGAGCCAGCCTGACGTTCATCAAGCTCGATGGCAACGTTGGCTGCGTCGTCAACGGTGCCGGACTGGCGATGGCGACGATGGACCTGGTGAAGTACTATGGCGGAGAGCCGGCGAACTTCCTCGATATCGGGGGCAGCTCCAATCCCGAGAAAGTCGTGAACGCGCTGCGCATCATCACCAGCGATCCGGCCGTCAAGGTCATCCTGTTCAACATCTTCGGCGGGATCACCCGAACGGACGACGTGGCCAACGGAATCGTCACCGCGACCCGGCAGTTCAAGGTCGACCTCCCCATCGTCATTCGTCTTACCGGAACCAACGAGCGCGAGGCCGTGACGATCCTGCAGGGCGTCGGCATGCAGGCGTTGAACGACATGGACGACGCCGTGAAGCGGGCCGTGGCGTTGGCCAAGGAGGCCAAGTGAGCGTCTTCGTCGACGCGACCACCCGGCTGGTGGTCCAGGGAATCACCGGCCGGGATGGGTCGTTCCACACCAAGCAGATGGTGGCCTACGGCACCAACGTCGTGGCGGGTGTTACCCCAGGCAAAGGCGGCCAGACGTTCGAGGGGTCCGTTCCGGTGTTCCACACCGTGGCGGAAGCGGTCCGGGCTACCGGTGCCAATTCGGCCGTGATCTACGTCCCGCCAACACTCGCCGCCGGGGCAATCGCCGAGGCGGCGGATGCCGGGCTCCGTCTCATCGTCTGCATCACCGAGGGAATCCCGGTCCTCGACATGACGAAGGTGATGCCTTTGGTTCGCGACCGGGGAGCTCGGCTGATCGGTCCCAATTGCCCGGGCCTGATCACGCCGGGGGTAGGGAAGGTGGGGATCATTCCCGGGTCGATCTGCGCCCCAGGTCGAGTCGGGTTGGTGTCGCGAAGCGGAACGCTCACCTACGAGGTCGTCAACCACCTGACCAAGGCCGGCGTCGGCCAGAGCACTTGTGTCGGGATCGGCGGCGACCCGGTGATCGGGACCAACTTCATCGATGTGCTGGCCGCCTTTCAGAGTGACCCGGATACCGACGCGATCGTCATGATGGGCGAGATTGGGGGGACCGACGAACAGAAAGCGGCCGACTACATCGCCAAGAACGTTACCAAACCCGTTGTCGGGTTCATCGCTGGCCAGACGGCGCCGCCTGGCCGGCGAATGGGGCATGCGGGCGCCATCGTCTCCGGCTCTTCCGGGACGGCCGCGGAAAAGATCGCCGCGTTCAAGGCTGCCGGAATCTCGGTGATGGAGCGGCCGATGGACGTGGTGCGGCTGATCAAAGAACGCTTGGGCAAGTAGGAGTGACCATGGCAGGTCGAATGACTTTGGGGATCGTCAAACCCGACGCCGTCGCGAAGAGCCACCTCGGCAATATCATCGCGCACCTCGAGAGCGCCGGCTGGAAGGTCCGGGCCGGACGGCTGGTTCGCCTGGCCAAGGCTGAAGCGGAGGCCTTCTACGAAGTGCACCGAGGGCGACCTTTCTATTCTGAGCTGGTCGAGTTCATGTCGAGCGGCCCCTGCTTCCCGATGGCGCTCGAGAAGGACGATGCCGTGGCTGCTTTTCGCGCCGCCATTGGCGCCACCGACCCAGCGGAGGCAGCGGCGGGCACCGTCCGGCGCCTGTATGCCGAATCGAAGGGCCGAAACGCGGTTCACGGCTCCGACAGCGACGAGAACGCGGCCCGCGAGATCGGCTTCTTTTTCCCGGAGCGGGAGCGAGCCGGCCTGTGGGGATGAGGTCGAGCGGCCGGCCGTTCGACTTGATCTAAACCAGTTCCCAGAATAGCTTTACAGGCTATGCTCCGGATTGACGTCCGGGAACTTCGCAAGGGGCCAGTCGCAACCCAAGCGGTACTCAGTCCCTCGGATCCGTTGTTCGAGGGGCTCGCCATCAGCCTCGCCGAGCCGCTGGCCGTGGACGGCACACTGGAGGCGACCGGGCGTGGGGACTTCTTCTGGCACGGGCGGTTGCAGGGGCTATTGGATACGGCCTGCCGCCGATGCTTGAAAGACATGAGCACGCCGATCGAGGTGCCCATCGAGGCGCTTTTCACGGCCGATCCCGACTTGCAGGACGACCCGAGCGTATATCCGCTGCTGGAGCCGGTCTCGCACGTCGACGTCTCCGAAGCGGTACGGGAGGAACTGGCACTTGCCGCGAGCCAGTTCCCGCTCTGTAAGGACAGTTGCGCTGGACTGTGCCAGCGCTGTGGCGCCGATTTGAACAACGGGCCTTGCGGATGCCCTGCATCCAAAGCCAAACCCTGAGGACACCATGGCGGTACCGAAGAGAAAAACGTCGAAGTCACGAAAGCGGATGCGGCGCAGTCACCACTCCGCCGCCGGCATCGCGCTGCAGCCATGCCCTCGGTGCAGCTCGCCGAAGCTGCCGCATCGGGTCTGCGGTTCGTGCGGCTACTACGGCGGGAAGAAGCGCCTCGAGGTCGAGGACTGACCCGAGTGGTCCGCGTCGCGCTCGACGCGATGGGCAGTGACCACGCTCCGGCTACCGAAGTCGAGGGCGTGGTCAGAGCACTCGGCGAATTGCCGCCGACATTCGGCGTGACCTTGGTTGGCCAAGCGGCCGTGGTCGAAGCCGAGCTGGCAAAGTACCCGAATCTCGATCGGTCCCGGGTCCATGTCGCCGACGCCCCAGAAGTCATCACGATGGCGGACAAACCCCTCGACGCGGTCAGGAAGAAGCGAAAGAGCAGTATCGTGGTGGGCCTCGGTCTGCAGTCGGCCGGGAAGGCCCAGGCCTTCGTGTCGGCTGGCAACACCGGCGCCATGCTTGCCGCCTCGACCATCCTGCTCGGCCTCCATCCGGGCGTCGATCGAGCGACGGTCGGGACGCTCCTGCCGACCGCGGAGGGGCCGGTGCTCTTGCTCGACGCCGGCACCAATCTGGACTGTTCGGCCCGGGAACTCCTCGGGTTTGCCTACCTCGGGTCGGTCTACGTTCGCGACATTCTCGATCGACCGTCCCCGACCGTCGGGTTGCTCAATGTTGGGGAAGAGGAGGGCAAGGGCAACGCGATCGTCAAGGAAGCCCACCTGCTCCTCAAGACCGCCCCCGGCATCAATTACGTTGGCAACGTCGAGGGGCGGGACATTCTCTCCGGCCACCCGTCTCGGGGACGGCTCGACGTGGTGGTCTGCGACGGCTTCGTCGGCAATGTCGTGCTCAAGTTCTACGAATCGGTTCTGGGTCTCGTCCGTTTGCTCGCCAGTCGGGAGGGCCTTTGGGATCGACCCGAAACCCGCCGCGCCTTCCGGATGTTGGACTATTCCCAATACGGTGGCGCTCCGTTGCTCGGGGTGAAGGGAACCTCGATCATCTGCCACGGTAGCTCGAACGCCCACGCCATCATGCATGCCCTTCGGGTTGCCGTCCAATCGATCGACCGCGACGTGAGCAGCCACATCGGCCGCGAGCTGGCGAACCGGGAAGCGGCGCAAGCCTGATGCGCAAACCTTTCGCCCGCATCGCCGGGGTTGGCTCGGCGGCGCCCGACTTCGTCATCACCAACGCCGATCTCGAGAAGACGCTCGAAACGTCCGACCAGTGGATCGTCGAGCGAACCGGCATCCGAGAGCGTCGCAAACTCCGCGACGATGAAAGCCAGACCGACTTGTTCGCTGCCGCCTCGCGCGATGCACTGACCCGGGCCGGCGTGGGCTACTCTTCGGTCGACACGATCATCTGTGGGACCTGTACCCCCGCTCGCCGCCTCCCGTCCGCCGCCTGCGACGTGCAGGCCCGATTGGGCGGGGGCACCGCTGCTGCCTTCGACGTGGTGGCCGCCTGTCCAGGCTGGCTGTACAGCCTGACGGTTGCGGAGGGGATGATCGCAAGCGGCGCCAGCCGGCATGTCCTCGCGCTGGGGGGCGATCGGGTTTGGTCGATCGTCGACCAGGGCGATCGCAACACCGCCATTCTCTTCGGCGACGGCGCGGGCGCCGCGGTCTTGGTGCCGGCCACGGACGACCGGGGGATTCTGGCCACCTCGCTGGGTGCCGAGGGCACCTTGTCGGACCTGCTCTACATCCCGGCCGGTGGATCGGACGAGCCACCTTCCACGCAGGTGGTTGCCGAAAAACGCCACCTCCTTCGGATGGCTGGCCGCGAAGTCTTCAAGGTGGCGGTTCGCCGGATGGCCCAGGCCTGCCATCAAGCCCTCGGAAAGGCCGGCCTTCGGGCCGAGGACGTCGACCTGCTCGTGCCCCACCAAGCCAACCTGCGGATCATCAACGCGACCGCCGGGGAAGCGGGCGTGCCCCTCGAAAAGGTCATGGTCAACGTTCAGCACTACGGAAATACCTCGGCCGGGTCGATCCCGTTGGCGCTGGTGCAGGCCGAGCGCGAGGGCCGCCTCCAACCCGGAATGGTAGTCCTCCTGGTGAGTTTCGGGGCGGGCTTCACCTGGGGGGCGGTGCTGGTTCGATGGTAACGGTGCTGGTGTTTCCGGGTCAGGGTGCCCAACGCGTCGGGATGGCGCGGGATCTCGCCGAGCGATTTCCCGCCGCGACCGATTGCCTTGCGCAAATCGACGCGGCATTGGGGTTCGCCTTGACGGACGTCATGTGGCAGGGCCCCGAGGACGAGTTGCAGCGGACCCTCAACACCCAGCCCGCCATCCTCGCCCATTCCGCCGCCGTGCTGGCTGTTCTTGGCGACCGGCTGGGCCCCGTGGCTGGCGCGGCCGGCCACAGCCTGGGCGAATACAGCGCTCACGTCGCGGCCGGCACCCTGACGCCGATCGCCGCGGCACGGCTCGTTCGGCAGCGCGGCGAACTGATGCACCAAGCGGGGACCGAGCGGCCCGGGGCCATGGCCGCGGTGCTCGGTCTCGATGGCGACCGGGTCGCCGAGCTGTGCGGCGCCGCCTCGGGTCCGGCCGGCGAGGTGGTCGCGGCCAATCGAAACGCGCCCGACCAGACGGTGATTTCCGGAGATCCCGCGGCCGTTGCCCGAGCCTCGGAGGCGTGCAAGGCGGCCGGGGCAAAGCGGGTCATGGCCCTCAAAGTCGGCGGCGCCTTTCATTCCCCGCTGATGGCACCCGCGGCGCGGGGCCTGGCCAATGTCCTCGATGAGGTTGCCTTCGCTGATCCTCGATTTCCGGTCGTCGCGAACGCCACCGCGGCTCCGGTCCGAACCGGTCGAGAGGCGAAGCAGTTGCTCGAAGCCCAGGTGACAGCGCCGGTCCGGTGGGTCGAATGCGTCCTGACCCTGGCTGAGATTGCCGGCCCTGGTCCGCTGCGGTTCGTCGAGATTGGACCGGGCAACGTGCTCACCGGCCTCACCAAACGCATTCTGCCCGACGCCGCGACCGTTTCGCTTGCGACGGCGGATGATGTGGAGCGGTTTCTCGGATGAGCACGACCATCGACCTGGCTGGCCAAGTTGCCTTTGTCACCGGCAGCACCCGCGGGATCGGCAAGGGTGTCGCGTCGGCGCTGCATCGCGCCGGGGCGTCGGTCGCCATCGTGGGGCGCGATATCGCCCAGGCCCAACGGGTCGCCGCGGAGCTTGGCGATCGGACGGTCGGCGTCGCCTGCGATGTCGCCCAAAACGATCAGGTCGAGGCCGCGATCGCCGCCGCCGAGTCGGTTCTCGGGCCCATCACAATCCTGGTCAACAACGCCGGGCTGACCCGTGACAACCTGCTGATCCGCTTGAGCCCGGACGATTGGGATGCCGTGCTCAACGCCAACCTCAAGGGTGCCTTCCATACCACCCGCGCGGTGATCAAGGGCATGATGAAACGGCGAGCCGGTCGGATCATCAACATCGCCAGCGTCGTGGGCATCACGGGAAACAAGGGCCAGGCAAACTATGCCGCCAGCAAGGCTGGGCTGATCGGCTTTACCAAGTCCGTGGCCAAGGAGTATGCCAGCAGGGGCGTCCTGGTCAATTGCGTGGCCCCTGGCTTCATCGAAACCGACATGACGGCTGCCTTGCCCGCGGATGCGCGGGCCGCCTTATTATCCCAGATTGCGCTGGGACGGCTCGGGCAACCTGACGACGTGGCAGGTGCGGTTCTGTTTCTCGCCTCCGACCTCGCTTGGTACCTGACCGGGCAGGTGCTCGTGGTGGACGGCGGGATGGTCATTTAACCCAGGGGACGACATGAGTGACATGGTGGAGAAGGTCAAAGACATCATCGCCGAGGAACTGGGCGTTGAACGCGAGAAACTCACCGACCAGGCCAATTTCATGGAGGACCTTGGCGCCGATTCGCTCGACACCGTCGAGTTGGTGATGGCGTTCGAGAAGGAGTTCGACATCGACATCCCCGACGAAGAGGCCGAGAAGCTCAAGACGGTGGGCGATGCGCTCAAGTACCTCCAAGACAAGATGGGAAGCAAATAGGTGGCTGGTGCCCGCGTCGTCGTCACCGGGATGGGAATGGTCACGCCGCTCGGCCTCACGGTCGAGGAGACGTGGACCAATCTGCTGGCCGGCAAGTCCGGGGCTGGTCCCATCGCCAAATTCGACCCGAGCCGGTTGCAGGTCCGCTTCGCTTGCGAGGTGAAGGGGTTCGACCCGCTCCTGTACATCGATCGGAAGGAGGCCAGGCGCTACGACCTGTTCCTCCAGATGGCGCTCGCCACCAGCCACCAGGCCATCGTGCAAGCCGGGCTCGAAGGCAAGTTCCCGAGTCCCGAACGAACCGGCGTCATCATCGGCAGCGGGATCGGCGGGATGATGACCTTCGAAGAACAGTGCCTGGTATTCCTCGAGAAGGGCCCCGATCGGGTTTCGCCGTTCTTCGTCCCGATGTTCATCCCCGACATCGCGTCGGGAATCGTCTCGATCCGCTACGGCCTCAAGGGTCCCAATTTCTGTACCGTCTCGGCCTGCGCCTCATCGGCCCATGCGATCGGTGAGGCGTTCGAATCGATTCGAGCCGGCAAAGCCGACTGCATCGTGGCAGGGGGCTCCGAGGCCGCCATTACCGGTCTCGCGATCGCAGGCTTCCAGAACATGAAGGCGCTGTCGACCCGAAACGACGAGCCGACCTTGGCCAGTCGGCCGTTCGACCGGGGGAGGGATGGTTTCGTACTGGGCGATGGCTCCGCGGCGGTGGTGTTGGAGAGTCTGGCCCACGCGACGGCCCGAGGCGCCACCGTGCTCGGCGAAGTCGTCGGGTACGGCATGAGCGGGGATGCCCATCACATGACCGCTCCGGCGCCCGACGGCGAAGGCGCCCAGCGCGCCATGCGGGAATGCCTCGCCGATGGACACGTCGAACCGACGATGGTGGGGTACGTCAACGCCCACGGGACCTCGACCCCCCTCGGCGACGTCGCCGAAACGAACGCGGTTAAGCGGGTATTCGGCGATCACGCCCGGAAGCTGATCTTCGCCTCGACCAAATCGATGACGGGCCACCTGCTCGGAGCGGCGGGCGCTCTCGAGTTCGGGGTCTCGTTGTTGGTTGCGACCACCGGCAAGATCCCGCCCACGATCAACCAGACCGATCCCGATCCGGAGTGCGATCTCGACTGTGCTCCGAACCACGCTATCGAGCGTTCAGTCGACGTCGCGATGTCGAATTCCTTCGGCTTCGGCGGCCATAACGTGGCGTTGGCGGTCCGCCGGTACCTTCCTTGACGGTTGGGCGCCCGAGTCCGGGCGCCGACGACCTCGATCGCGGCCAGGTGGTCCGGCCGGACAGACAGGCTGCCTCAGTAGAGGAACGGGATCAACTTCCGAACCCGGGCTCGGTAGTCGGCATAGCCAGGGTACCGGTCCAGGAGCCACCGCTCCTCGCGCGAGGCTTTCCGGTCGAGAAACACCGCCAATAGCGACGCATAGCCGAGCGTGAGGGTGCCTCTGGCGAAGAGTGCCCAACCGAAGGCGAGCAGGATGACGGCCGAATAGATCGGGTGCCTTACCAAAGCGAATGGACCGGTCACGGCAAGCTCCGAGTCCCGGGTCGGCGCCGGGAGCGGGGTGAGCGAGCGGCCAAGTCGTCGAACGGCGAGCGCGAGCACGATGGCTCCCGCGGCCAACAGCACCGCGCCGCCGGGCCTGGCGATCGCCTCGACCAAAGCGGGCCAGGCGGGCCACCCGGGTAGGGAACGCGGGCCAAATGCCACCAGGCCGAACAGCCCGAGTTGGGCTACGACGTACCACTCACCCCGATTCCCTCGCCACCAGCTCATCCTCGAGCGCTCCTTCCGGCCTCGGTTACGGGGGTCGGTGGCCGGTCCCGACCGCCGAGCCGCGACCACGGCCCGTTGGTGCCGGCAACTCCCCCTGCGGTGCCCAGCCAGCTAGATTGCAACTGCAGCCCTAAGTAATTCCGCCGAATGGAGATAGGATGATTGCCCCTCCCAATCCGGCCCACTTTCGCGATCCAGCGCTACGGCCGATCGCGGAGAAGGTCCTGGGTGGAACCCGACTCGACCCGGCCGACGGCATTGCCCTGTTCGAAACCTCCGATGTCCTGAGCCTCGGAGCCCTCGCCGCCTACGCCAACGCCCGGAAGAACGGCGACCGGGTCTTCTTTTCGGCCAATCAGCACCTCAATCCGACCAACGTCTGCGTCCTCCGCAACACCTGCGTTTTCTGCTCCTTCGCCCGGCTCCCGAAGGAAGACGGGGCATACACCCGTTCGCTCGAGGAAGTCTACCAGGAAGCGGCGCACGCCGTGGGGGCCCCCACCACCGAGTTCCACATCGTGGGCGGCCTCCATCCCAAGCTGCGGCTGAGCTACTACGCCGAGATGTTTCGCGGCTTGAAAGAACGTCACCCGACGATTCACATCAAGGCGCTCACCGCCGTCGAGATCGCCCACCTGGCCCGGATCGAAAAGACCACGGTCGAGGCCGTGCTGCTGGCCCTTCGCGACAGCGGGCTCGACACCATGCCGGGCGGTGGCGCCGAGGTTTTCAGCACGGCGGTCCGGGCCACCATCGCCGAGCGTAAGCTCACCGGGCAAGAATGGGTCGACGTTCACCGGACCGCGCATCGGCTGGGTATCCGAACCAACTGCACCATGTTGTACGGCCACGTCGAAACGGCGGCCGACCGGATCGAGCATCTGACCATGCTGCGGGACCTCCAAGACGAAACCGGGGGTTTCCTCACCTACATTCCGCTGGCCTATCACCCCGACCACAACGAGCTGGGCGAGGAGATGGGCCGGGTCGGATCGGCCACGACGGGTTACGAAGACCTGAAGAATGTGGCGGTTGCCCGGTTGTATTTCGACAACATCGACCACATCAAGACCCACTGGCCCATGGTGACGCCGTTCATGTCGCAGGTGGTGCTCGGGTTCGGCTGCGACGATGTCGAGGGCACCGTGGTGTACGAGCGGGTGTATCACGAGGCGGGTGCCAAGACCGCGATGCACTTGCCGTATCGCGGCCTGGTGGAGCTGATTCGAGCGGCCGGCAAGCGCCCGGTCGAACGGGACAGCTTCTACCGGCCGATCCGTGACGCTTTCGACGATCTCGAGGAGCCCCCTGTAGCGGGGGCGTTCGCGCCGTCGGTGCACGCCGCATGAACCACGACCGTCCCGTTCGCCTCGGCCGGATTCCCTGGATCAACTGCCAGCCGGTCTACGGTGCCATCGATCGCGGTCTGATCGCGGTCGATGCCGAGGTCGTGACTGGGACCGCAGCCGAGCTGAACGACCTCCTCGCCGCCGGCGAGCTCGACGTGAGCGTCGTGTCGGCGGTCGAATACGCCCGCGGGGCCGCCTCCTATCACCTCCTCCCGGATCTCGCGGTCAGTTGCGACGGCCCGGTCCGAAGCGTGGCGCTGTTCAGTCGCCGGCCGGTCCACGAACTGGATGGCGCCACCGTGCTTCGGACCGCGTCGTCGCGGACCTCCGTGCTGCTGCTCGAGTTGCTCTGTCGGCATCGGTGGCGGGTCCGGCCCAACTTCGCCACGGCCCGAGCGGAATCCGCCGATCTCGAGAGCTTGTCCCGATTGCCTCACGAGGCCGTCCTGGTGATCGGCGACGCGGCCCTGGTGCTCGCCGCCAGGGGGCAGTACCCCTACATGACCGACTTGGGCCTCGCCTGGAAGGAATGGACCGGGCTCCCGTTCGTGTTCGCCGTCTGGGCCGCCCGGCGGGATGCCGATCAGGTCAGGGCCCGGGCGATTCATCAGGCCTTGCTGGCTTCGCGCGCATGGGGGCTCGACCATCTGGACCAGTTGGCCGCGGACGCCGCGACGGCCGCGACGCTGACGGTTCCGGCGACCAAGGCCTACCTCGCCGACCTCGACTACGCCCTGTCCTACCGCCACCTCGCCGGCCTGACCGATTTCTTCCGGCGGCTCGCCCATGATGGCCTGGTACCGGACGGATCGCTGTCGTTCCTCTCCGCCGCCTAACGAACCGGGGCAGCCATGATCGATCGTCAATCGCCCGAGTTCCTCGAGGTCGTCGATCTCTATCGACGGGCTCCGCTTCTCGAGTTGGGTCGCCTGGCCGATGCCGAGCGGTATCGCCACCACCCCGAGGACGTGGTGACCTACATCATCGACCGGAACATCAACTACACCAATGTCTGCGTCGCCGACTGCAAGTTCTGCGCGTTCTATCGTCGCCCCAAACATGACGAGGGGTATGTCCTGCCATTCGAGAAGATCGGCGAGAAGATCGACGAGTGTCGGGCGATCGGTGGGGTGCAGATTCTCCTCCAGGGCGGCCACAACCCGTACATTCCGTTCGAGTGGTACCTCGAGTTGATGCGGTACATCAAGCGTCACCACCCGATTCACATCCACGGGTTCTCGCCGTCCGAGGTCGTCTTCTTCAGCGAGCGGTTCGGCCTCTCGGTGGCCGAGGTGATCCGCGAGCTCAAGGCCGCGGGCCTGGACAGCATCCCCGGTGGGGGCGGCGAGATCTTGGTCGACGCCGTCCGGGAGCGGGTCGCCAAGAAGAAGGCCCAGACCGACGAGTGGCTCGGGGTCCAGGAGGAGGCCCACCGTCAGGGGATGAAGACCTCGGTGACGATGATGTACGGACTGGGCGAATCCGATGAAGACCGGATCGAGCACTTGTTTCGAGTCCGTGAGGTCCAGCGCCGGACGGCTGGGTTCACCGCGTTCATTTGCTGGCCGCTCCAGCCCGATGGGACCGAGATGGCCGACCAGCCGAAGACCGACGCCGTGACCTACCTGCGGACCCTCGCCATCAGCCGAATCGTCTTGGCCAACATCCCCAACCTGCAGTCCTCCTGGGTGACCATGGGGCTCAAGGTGGGGCAGGTCGCCCTGCGGTTCGGGGCCAACGATTTCGGCAGCCTGATGATGGAGGAGAACGTGGTTTCGGCGGCGGGTACCACCTATCGCGCCACTCTCCGCGAGATGGAGCGGGCCATCACCGACGCGGGCTATCGGGTCCGCCGTCGCCGCCAGGACTACACCCTGATCGATGAACCACCCCCGGCCGTCGCGGCGGCCTGAACGGCTCGTCATGGATCGAGCCGGCATTGGGTACGACTCGCACCGATTCGCCGACGGCCGTCCGCTCATTCTGGGCGGCGTGGCCATCCCCGCGGAACGGGGCCTGGCCGGGCACTCCGATGCCGATGCGGTCTGTCACGCGGTGATCGATGCCCTGCTGGGCGCGGCGGGCGCCGGTGACATCGGCACCCGGTTTCCGGACACCGATCCGCGGTGGAAGGACGCCCGCTCGCTGGATATGCTCCGAACGGTCGTCGCCGAGTTGGGGGCCAGCGGTATCCGGCCACGCCATGTCGACGTCACCGTGATCCTGGAGCGCCCCAAGCTGGCCGACTTCAAGCTCCCCATCGCCGCGAGCCTGGCAGGTGCCCTCGGACTCCATCCGGGTTCCGTGAGCCTGAAAGCGAAAACCAACGAGGGCATGGGTTTCGTCGGACGAGGCGAGGGCATCGCGGTGCTGGCGGTCGCGACGGTGGAGGGGCCCTGATCGAGTCGGTGCTCCAGGCGTTGGCCCACTGGCCACCGGTGCTGGTCTATCTCCTGATTGCCGTCGCCTGTATGGTCGAGAACGCCTTCCCGCCGTCGCCCTCGGACGTCTTCGTGGCGATGGCGGCGTTCCTGTCGCATCAAGGGCACTACGACCCGATCCTGATTTTCGTGGTGGCCTGGACCGGCGGGTTGATCGGCGCCGTCGGGGTGTGCTACTTTGCCAGAAACCACGCCGACCGGCTGACCTCCTCGCGACTGGGACGGGCGCTGCTCCCCCCCGAGGCGACCGCCTTTCTGCTAAAGGAGTACGGCCGGTACGGGGCCCTCGGCATGTTCCTCACTCGGCTGCTTCCCGGATTCCGCTCGGTGGTGGCGCCGTTCGCCGGGTTGAGCCGGCTGAGTGCCCCGCAACTCCTGATCCCCGTGGCATTCGCCACCGCGCTGTGGTATTCCATGCTGGTGTGGGTCGGCGCCGTGTTGGGAGATCAGTGGGACACCGTCGTGACCATTCTGGATCGGATCTATGGCGCGTTAGGCATCGTGGCCGTCGCGGTCGCGATCGGGTTGCTGGTCTGGGTCTGGCGCCGCTGGCGGCGAGCCCACCCGTGACCGGTGAGCTCGACCGCCGCTTCGGCCTCGAGGGGTTTCGAGACTACCTCGCGCTCGAGGCGGGCCACAGCCCCCACACCGTCGACAACTACCTCCGCGATCTCCGCCGCCTCGCCCGCCATGTGGACGGCCTCGGCGCGACGGGGCCGGGCGCCATCACCCGGCCGATGCTTCGGGCCTTCGTCTTCGCTCTCAAGGACCTCGGTCTGAGCCCGGCGACGATCCGCCGCCATGTCTCGTCGATTCATACCTATTTCGGATTCCTCCTCGGTGAGGGCGCGGTGACCGACGATCCGAGCGATCGGCTCGAGGTCCCCCGGCGGGGGCGGGCGCTCCCCTCAGTGCTCTCGGTCAAGGAGATGGAGGCGCTCCTGGCGGCGGTCCCTCTCGAGGACCCGATGGCCTGGCGGGACCGGGCGGTCCTCGAACTGGGGTATGGAGGCGGATTGCGGGTCTCCGAACTGTGCGACCTTCGGCTCGAGGACCTGGCGCTCTCAGACGGGATCATCCGAGTCGTGGGCAAGGGCAACAAGCAGCGCCAAGTGCCGATTGGCCGCAAGTCGCTCGCCTCGATCAGCGTGTACCTCAACTCGCTGCGACCGAGCCTCGATCGAGGGCAGAGCCAAGGTTGCCTCATCCTGAGCACCAGGGGGCGTCGGCTCAGCCGAGTCGGTGCCTGGGGGATCGTCAAGAAGGCCGCCGGCCGGGCCGGGATCAAGAAGAGGGTAAGCCCCCACGTCCTCCGGCATAGTTTCGCCACCCACCTGCTGGAGGGCGGCGCCGACCTGCGGGCGGTGCAAGAGCTGCTCGGTCACGCGGATCTGTCGACGACCCAGATCTACACCCACGTCGACAGGGAGTACCTCTCCGCCGTTCATCGGCGCTATCACCCCCGGGGGTAGATCTCGTGGTGTTGGTGGTAAGCCCTTGAAACCCCATTAGATATCGTTACGTTACAAGATGTAACATGAACGCGGCCTCGGGGCCGTGGAGGTAACCATGAGCGGGATGCAGGGATACTGGGCTAAGATCGGCCTGAAAGCCGGGCTGATCTTCGTTGTCGGATTCGCCATCATTTCGACCTTTCGGAGCACGAAGCGCAAGGTCGTTCGGGTGGTCGAAGGCACCGGCGACGTCACGATCCCCCTGGCTTTCGTGCCATTCACCTTCGACGGCGAGCGCCTCGGGACCTTCCGCAAGCTGGTGATCCATCGCGCCGGGCCCGACGAACCGAGCGGCGTTGACGTCACCATTCGCATCACCGACCGAGCCCAGCTCGGGCGGCTCGCCGGGTGCGAGGTGACCGTCGACGATCCGACCCGGATCAACGAACACACGACCTTTCGGTGTGTTCAGGCCGCCGATAGCGGGCTGGAGGGCTTTGGCTCCCTCGTGATCCAGACCAAGGACGGGCAGGGACGCTGGGTCGACGCCGAGCGCCTTACCATCAAGATCCCCTCACAGGTGGCGGAGCGGATCCGAGGTACCGCCGATCCGGCGGCCGAGGTCATCGAGGCGGAGAGCGGGCGTTTCAGCGAGATCGGCGACAGCCTGGGAGCCTTGGGCGCCGCGTTGGCCACCGCGGCCTCGGACTCGGCCCGCGCCGAGATCCATGAGCGAATGAGCGAGCTGCGGGACCAGATGGCCGAGGTTCAGCGGGCGGTTCAGGCGGCCGCCCAGAGCAAGGCGCGGTCAGCCCGGCATCGGGCCGCGGTAGCGGGCCACGAGGTACCGGCAAAGCCGGCGCCGCCGCCCAAGCCGTAGGGCCGGTTGGAAGTCATGAGATCGGTTCGAGCATCGGGAGTCTAAGCAGTTGTAGTTCAAGGTCTTAAGGTATTGTCAAGGGGCCAACTAGAGCGCGGCACGACTTTTGACAACGGTCGGCCGCGCTCTTACTTTGGGTGATGCCCGTGCTCGGAGTGATCCCGGCCAGGTTAGGCTCGACCCGGTTGGCGCGCAAGCCGCTGCAACTGTTAGGTGGGGTGCCGCTGGTGGTTCGGGTGCTGGAACGGGTTCATGCCATCAGGGTGGCCGACGAAGTGATCGTGGCCACCGATGCACCGGACATCCAACAAGCGGTCGAACGGGCCGGCGGGCGGGCGGTGCTCACCGCCGCGAGCCACCAGTCGGGGACCGATCGGGTGGCGGAGGTTGCCCGCCGGCCGGACTGCCGCCGTTTCGACGTGGTGCTGAACGTCCAGGGAGACGAGCCGTTCGTCTCGGCCGAGGCGGCGTTAGGCGCTGTCGGGCGGGTCGAGCAGGGTGACCAGGTCGGGACGGCCGCGGTGGCGCTCGCCGAAGACCGTGCCGGCGATCCCAACCGGGTCAAGGTCGTGTTCGACGGTCGCGGCCGCGCCTGGTACTTCTCCCGGGCCAGAATCCCGCACCCGGGGAACCCCGAGGCCCATCCAGGGTACTGGCAGCACGTCGGGATTTACGCCTATCGCCCGGCGGCGCTCCAGCGGTGGGCGGAGGCCCCCCAGTCGGTGCTCGAACGGGCCGAACGGCTCGAACAGCTTCGAGCCCTCGAACTCGGGCTGTCCATCGGAGTGGCGGCGGTTGAAGGGGAGGCGGTCGCAGGAATCGATACGGCGGACGACTTGGCGCGCGCCGAAACTGCGTGGCACACTCTGGCCCTTGGGGAGGGGCGGCAATGACCGCGAACGGGAATACCAAGTTCATCTTCGTCACCGGCGGGGTGGTGTCGTCGCTCGGTAAGGGCATCGCGGCGGCATCGGTCGGTCGGCTCCTGGTCCAACGGGGGCTGTCGGTCACCCTCCAGAAATTCGATCCCTACATCAACGTGGACCCCGGGACCATGTCGCCGTTTCAGCACGGCGAGGTCTACGTGACCGACGACGGCGCCGAGACGGACCTCGACCTCGGCCACTATGAGCGGTTCATCGATCGATCGCTTTCCCAGCAGAACAACATCACCACCGGCCGGATCTATCAGACGGTCATCACCAAAGAGCGGCGGGGCGAGTACCTCGGCTCGACGGTGCAGGTCGTTCCCCATATCACCAACGAAATCAAGGCGGCGATCCGCCGAAGCGCGCCGGGCCACGACGTGGTGATCACCGAGATCGGCGGCACGGTGGGCGACATCGAGTCGTTGCCGTTTCTGGAGGCCATCCGCCAGTTTCGACAGGAGGTGGGGCGGGAGAACGCGCTTTTCATGCACCTGACCCTGGTCCCCTGGATCGCGGCCGCCGGCGAGCTGAAGACGAAGCCCACCCAGCACTCGGTCCGTGACCTGATGCAGATCGGGATCCAACCCGACGTCCTCATCTGCCGCAGCGAGCACCCCCTGTCCGCCGAGATCAAACGCAAGATCGCGCTGTTCTGCAACGTGGATTTCGGCTGCGTGGTGGAAAGTCCGGACGTCGAATCCATCTACGAAATCCCGCTCCGCTTCCTCGAGCAGGGGCTCGACCGTCAGGTCTGCGAGCGGCTCCACCTCGAGACCACGGAGCCAGACATGTCCGGGTGGCGCGAGATGGTGACGAAGATCAAGTCGCCGCCCGCCCGGGTGAAGATCGCGGTGGTGGGGAAGTACACCGACCTTCATGATGCCTACAAGTCGGTCCAGGAGGCGCTGCTCCATGGCGGGATCCCCAACGATGTGGGGGTCGACATTCAGTGGACCTCGAGTGACCGCTTCGTCGACGACCAGGCGGCCGGTGAGGCCCTCGCGGGGGTGCATGGCCTGTTGGTGCCCGGTGGATTCGGCGTTCGCGGCGTCGAAGGGATGGTCGAAGCGGTTCGCTGGGCGCGGGAGCGGCGGTTGCCCTTCTTCGGGATCTGTCTCGGGATGCAGGTGGCGATCATCGAGTTTGCCCGCAACGTCTGCCGTCTCAACGCCAACAGCACCGAATTCGAGCCGAAATGCGAGGATCCGGTGATCTCGTTGATGGCCTCCCAACGCGAGGTCGCGGACATGGGTGGCACGATGCGGCTCGGGGCTTATCCGGCCCGGCTCCGGACAGGGAGCCTGGCCGCGCAGGCGTATGGCGCCACCGAGATCAGCGAGCGACACCGGCACCGCTGGGAGGTGAGCAACGCCTACCGCGATGTGCTCGCCGAGCATGGGTTGCGGCTGTCGGGGCAATCCCCCGACGGCGGGTTGGTCGAGATCGTCGAGTTGCCCGACCATCCGTGGTATTTGGGGTGTCAGTTCCATCCGGAGCTCAAGTCCCGGCCGACCCGACCACACCCGCTGTTCGCGTCGTTCATCGGCGCGGCCAAGCGACACGCGTTCGGAGAACGCGAGGCGCCGATGAGCGTGCGACAGCATTTCGCCGCGGCCCGGTGACCGACTGGCGGTTTCGCCGCCCGGACCGTCCCACCCTGATTGCCGGGCCCTGTGTGGTGGAAGGGTTGGCTGTCATGCGGGAGACCGCCGGGAGGCTCGCCGAACTCGGAGATGCCCTCGGCATCCCGGTGTGTTTCAAGGCGAGTTTCGACAAGGCCAATCGATCTCGCCCCGACGCGGCCCGTGGGCCCGGGATCGAGCAAGGCCTCGCGACGCTCGAGCAGGTCCGCCGGGAGACTGGCCTTCCCGTCCTCACCGACGTGCACGAGGTGCACCAAGTCGGGCCGGTCGCCGCGGTGGCCGATGTGCTCCAGGTGCCGGCGTTCCTCTGCCGCCAGACCGATCTCCTGGTTGCCTGTGGCGGCTCGGGCCGGCCGGTGAACATCAAGAAGGGGCAGTGGATGGACCCGGCCGGCATGGCCGGAGCGGTTGAGAAAGTGCGGAGTTCCAGCGGGGGGGCTGTCGAGCTGGCTGTCACCGAACGGGGGACGTTCTTCGGTTACGGCGACTTGGTGGTCGACATGCGCGGATTCGATGAAATCCGACGGGTCTCGGGAGCCGCCGTCGTGTTCGACGCGACCCACTCGGTCCAGCGGCCGGGTCGCGGCGCGCAGGGCTCGAGCGGTGGCAATCGGGCCGCGATTCCCGCCCTGGCATTGGCGGCGGCCGCGGCTGGGGTCGACGGGTTCTTCATCGAAACCCACCCTGAGCCCGCGAAGGCGGCGAGCGACGCCGAGACGCAGTGGCCCTTGGCCGAGTTGCCGGCGTTGCTTCGACGTTTGCTCCGAGTCTGGCTCGCGGCGCGGGAGCCGTGATGGACGCCGAGGTAGCCAGAGCCATCCGGCTCTTGGTGCTCGACGTCGACGGCGTCCTGACCGACAACGCCGTGTTCCTCGGGGTGGTCGACGGGAAGCGGGTCGAGTTCAAGCGGTTCGACATTCAGGATGGGCTCGGTATTGGGCTGCTCCGAAGTGGACCGATCGAGGTCGCCTGGCTCAGCGGGCGCGTCTCCGAAGCGACGACCCTCCGGGCGGTGGAACTGAGGATCAAGACGGTCATTCAAGATTCGGGTGCGCGGAAGCTCGCGGCGATGGAGCGGATGCTCGAGGAGCGGGGACTGGGATGGCATCAGGTGGCGTATGTCGGCGACGATCTGGCGGATCTTTCCGCGATGGAGCGGGCCGCGCTTCCCATCGCGGTGGCGAACGCCGTGGCCGAGATCAAGCGGATTGCCGCCGTGACTACCAGCCGCCCCGGTGGGTTCGGCGCGGTTCGCGAGGCGATCGAGCTACTGCTTCGCGCTCGGGGAGAGTGGGACGCCGCCGTCGCCCGGTATCAAGAGGCCCGGGACCAATGAGCGACCTCACCGAGATCGTCGCCATCGGTCGCGAGGTGTTGCGCCTCGAGGCCGAGGCGCTGGTGGCCGCGGAACGGCGCTTGGATGCCGCCTTCGCCGGCGCGGTGCGCCTCATCGTCGACTCCTCCGGTCGGGTCCTGATCTCGGGCGTCGGCAAATCGGGACTGGTGGCTCGGAAGATCGCGGCAACCCTCACCTCGACGGGTACCGCCGCGACGTTCCTCCACCCGATCGACGGACTCCACGGCGATCTTGGCATCGTCGGCCCCGGCGACGTGGCGATTCTCCTGTCCAAGAGCGGCGAGACCGAAGAGCTGTTCGGCCTGATCGAGAGCCTCCGCAGTCGCTCCGTGCCGATCATCGCGGTGACCGGTGCGACGACCTCCACCCTCGCCCGGGCCGCTCAGGTGACCCTCGACGCCGGGGTGGCCACGGAGGCCTGCCCCCACGACCTGGCGCCGACCTCGAGTACGACCACGGCCCTTGCGTTAGGCGACGCCTTGGCTGTCGCGGTCCTTCGCTGCAAGGGCTTTTCCCCCGACCAGTTCGCCAATCTTCACCCCGGTGGCCGGTTGGGCCGACGACTGCTTCTCCGGGTTTCCGAGGTCATGGTGGCTCCGGGACCGCTGCTACGGCCGACCGACGCGATGGGGCGGGCGGTCGAATCGCTGGCCCATCATCGAGGGATCGCCCTGATCGGCGAGGGCGGCAAGCTCGCCGGCGTGGTTACCGCGGGCGATCTCTCCCGGATCGCGGAACGATCGCCGGGATATCTCGAGATCCCCCTGGCTTCCGTGATGACCACCAACCCCCGGACCATCGGCCCGAGCGAGCTGGCCGCCAGCGCGGTCGGCCAGATGGAACGGCACGGGATCATGGTGCTGCCGGTCGTCGATCCCTCGGGCGCGGTGGTGGGAGCGGTCCACCTGCACGACCTGATGCGGGCGGGCGCGGTATGACCGGGCGTCTCCTCGCGGTCGGCTGGGTCGTAGCGCTGGTCGGTTGTCAGGATCAGGGCACCCGGCCGAGCCCCTCGGGCGTCGCCGCCGACTCGGCCGACCAGGTCATTTTCCAGATGACCACCCGCGGCCATGAGGATGGCGGCCGGCGAAGCCACGTCACGGCCGACACGGCATTCGTCTATCAAGCCGCTCAACGAATGGATCTCCGACAACTCAGGGTGGTCTTCTTCGACGCCAACGGCTATCAAAGCTCGGTGTTGACGGCGAAATCCGGGATCTACAACCTGACCAACGGAAGCCTGGACGCCCGCGGGAGCGTATTCGTCGAGTCGAGCGACGGAAGGAAGCTCACCACCGAGCACCTGATCTACGACAAGGGTCTGCTCCAACTTCGCAGCGACACCACCTTCGTCTACGACTCCCGCACCGAGCACCTTCGGGGGACCGGGTTCACCTCCGACCTCGAGTTCAAGACGGTCAGAGTCGACAAACCGGTCGGCTACCATCGTGGCGCCGGCGTCACGATTCCGGGACAATGACCGTTCCCATCGCCTTCGTCCTGCTGCTGCTCGGGGCCGCCCCGCTCGCGGCCCAGCCCCCGGCCCGGATCGACCCGGCCGACCGGTGCCAGATGCAGCTGGTCCGAGTCCGCCGCGAGGGAATGCGGACCGAGCCGACGCCCGGCGTCACCAATTTCTTCGCTGGCGGTGACGTCCACGCCCGTTGTCGCGGGCGGAACATCCACATCTATGCCGACAGCGTGGCGTCCTACGGTGGCACTGTCTTTCAGTTCCTCTCCCAGACCAACCGGGTGCGTTATCGGGACTCGGTCACCCATCTCGATGCGGACCAGATCACCTATTTCCGCGACAACGAACGGGTCGAGGCGCAGGGCAACGTGGTCCACAAGGACCTCAAGGCGGGCTCATCGATCGTCGGTCCCCGGGTCGACTACTACCGCCCCATGAAGCAAATCCGCCCCGAAACCGAAGTGATCGGATACAATCGACCGACGATCAAGTACGTGGTCCGCGATTCGCTCGGCAAACCCACCGAGCCGTACACCATCGTAGGCAACCAGGTGAGGGCGGTCGGTGGCAACCTGATGTTCGCCGGCGGCAACGTCACGATCGATCGGTTCGACCTCCACGGCGCCGCGGATTCGATCTGGATCGAAAGCGGGCGGCTCGAGCGCGGCGAGATGCTCCGAAACGCCAACCTCAAGAGCATCACGGACGACGGATTCACCCTCGATGGCGTCAATATCGATCTCGGGCTCAAGAAAAAGGAACTGAGTTCTCTCAAGGCCAAGCTCAAGGCGCGGCTGGTCTCGCCCGATGTGACGATCGACGCCGACTCCATTCTGATCGAGATCCCCGAGCGGCAGGTGGAGCGCACCCGCGCGTGGGGCAAGGAAATCCGGCCGGTGGCGGTCTCGGGAACGTATCAGATCAAGGGCGACTCGTTGGTCATCGAGAGTCCCAAGCAGAAGCTCTCCAGTGTCCGCGCCTACGGCGGTGGTTGGGCCGGGCTGGCGCCGCCGACCGACTCGGCGGCCGGGCCATCGACAACCAGCCGGCGCGATTGGATCTCGGGGGAAAAGGTGGTCGCGACCTTCGTCGAACGCGATTCGGCCGGGGTAACCAAAACCGCGATCCAGCGGCTCGAGGCCGAGGTCAAGGCGGTGTCGTTCTACCAGATGGCGGCCGAAGCCAATCAGCCCGCTGGCTCGATCAACTACACTCGCGCCGACCGGATCATCGTCACGATGAAGCTCACGGCCGACACGACGACGGTCGATCGGGTCGAGGCCTTCGGCTCGGTGGACGGCGTCCACCTCCAGCCGCCGACTCCTCGACGTGATACCCTCCGGGTGGCTCGCCCCGATACGGCCGCCGCGAGGGCGCGATGACATCGGTCCTGGTCGGCGAGAAGCTCAACAAGGCCTTCCGGCGCCGGCGGGTGGTCCGCGATGTCACCCTGGATGTCCGCCAAGGGGAGATCGTCGGCCTGCTGGGCCCGAACGGAGCAGGGAAGACCACCACCTTCTACCTGATCACCGGGTTGATCCGGCCGGATTCCGGTCGACTCCTCCTCGATGGCGGCGACATCACCTCGCAACCGATGTATCGCCGGGCCAGAAACGGGATCGGATACCTGGCGCAGGAACCCACCGTGTTTCGCCGGATGACGGTCGAGGAGAATATCCTCGCCATCCTCGAGACGCTCGACCTGCCGGGGGCGGAGCGCCGGGCTCAGCTCGATCAGCTGCTTGGCGAGTTGGGGTTGACCCAGCTGCGGACCAACCGGGCGTACAGCTTGAGCGGCGGCGAGCGGCGTCGGTTGGAGATCACCCGGGCGCTGGTCACCCAGCCAAAGTTTCTGCTCCTGGACGAGCCGTTCGCCGGGGTCGACCCGATCGCGGTTCACGACATTCAGACCATCATCGGCAACCTCAAGCACCGTGGCATCGGAGTCCTCATTACCGACCACAACGTCGAACACATGTTCGAGGTGGTCGATCGCGCGTACATCATGCACGACGGCGAGGTCCAAGCCGCCGGCACGGTCCAGGAGCTCGTCTTCGATGAGAATGTCTCTCGTATCTATCTCGGCCCGTACATGACGGCTCGACTCCGCGACCGCTTCAGCCGGCCGGAGGTCGTCTCGTGAAGACCGGCCTCTCCCAGCACACCGGTCTCCGCCAGGAGCTGCGAATCAATCCGCGGCTCTATCAGGCGATGGACATGTTGTACATGCCGATGATGGATCTCCAGCAGCACCTCAAACAGGAGCTGCTCACCAACCCGTTTCTGGAGCTGCTCGAGCCGGAGGAGGAAGAGCAGGACCAGCCCGAGACCAAGCAGGAGGTCGAGAAGGAGAAGCAGGAGAAGGAAGAGGAGATCGATTGGGAAGAGATCCTCCTCAATGGCTTCGACGTCGGCGGGACCAAGGCCCAGTACGAGGACCAGGAGTACCTCGAGCCGGTCTCGGTGGCCCAGCCGGATTTGATCGACCATCTGCGGGAGCAGCTCCAGTTGCTGCACCTGTCTCCGCGGCAACAGCTCCTGAGCGAGGAGTTCCTCGGCAACGTCAACGAGGAAGGGTATCTCACCGCGTCGCTCGAGGAGATTCTCGGATCGGTGAACTCGCTCCTCGAGGCACATGGCACCGCCGGTGCCGACGAGTCGGGCCTGCCTCTGGAGGATCGCTCGGTTCCGGCACCGAAGGTCATCACCCCGCCGATTCCGTTCTATACCGGCGCCGAAGTGGAAGAGATGCTGGCCCTGATGCAGCGGCTCGATCCGCCGGGCGTCGCGGCGCGCGACCTCCGGGAATGTCTCCTCCTCCAGATCGTCGAGGCCAAGGAGGCTGGCACCCTCGTCCATCGCCTGGTCGCCGACGCGTTCAACGATCTCATTGCTCACCGCTGGAACGACCTCGCCAAGCGATTCGGAGTCGAACCCCAGAAGGTCCAGGCCGCGGCCGACTCGCTCGCCCGCTTCGATCCCAAGCCGGGGCTCAAGCACTCGAACCGCAGCGATGGCTACATCATTCCCGACCTGATCGTCGACAAGATCGACGGCGTCTATCGGGTGTCGCTCAACGACACCGGGGTTCCTCGGTTGCGGCTCAGCCGGTCATACCAAGACGTGGCTCGGGACAAGAAGCAGCTGACCCAGGAGAACCGCGAGTTCATCGCCCAGAAGATGAACAGCGCGAACTGGATGATCCAGGTGATCGAGCAGCGCCGGCAGACGATGCTCAAGGTGATGAACTTCATCGTCGACCGGCAGCGGGCCTTCTTCGAGAAGGGGGTGGAGTACCTCAAGCCGCTCACCCTTCGGGAGGTGGCCGAGGTCATCAGCATGCACGAGTCGACCGTATCGCGAGTGACCAACGAGAAATTCGTTCAGACCCCGCGGGGCGTGCTGCCGCTCAAGTTCTTCTTCTCCAGCGCGCTCACCACCGCCTCCGGGGAGGACGCCAGCGCCCGATCGATCCGGGCCAAGCTCCAGAAGATGGTTGGTGACGAAGAGTCGGCCAAGCCGCTGACCGACCAGCAAATCGTCCACATGTTCAAGGAGCAGGGCATCCAAATCGCCCGCCGGACTGTGGCGAAGTACCGCGACCAGCTCGGCATCTTGCCGGCCAGGATGCGGAAACGGGTATGACCGCAACCGGCCCGCTCGACGTGAGCGTGCTCGTTCCCGCGAAGGACGAAGCGGCGAACCTCAGCGAGTTCGTGCGGCAGTGCGCAGCCGCGCTGACGCCGGCCGGCTTCTCGTTCGAGGTCGTCGTCGTCGACGATGGTTCCCGGGATGACACGCCGGCCGTATTGGCCCGCCTTCAGGCCGAGTATCCGTTCCTCCGTGTCATTCGGCACCGCCGCCAGCGGGGTATCGCGGATGCGCTGCGAAGCGGTGGCGAGGCGGCAGTCGGCGATGTCCTGGTCTTCTACCCGGCGGACCTCCAGTACAAGCCGGAGGACATCCCGACCCTGGTCCGGCCGATCCTCGCTGGCGAGGCCGACATGGTGACCGGCTCGAAGCAGGGCAAATACGAGAAGGCTTTCGTGAGCGGCATCTACAACGGGCTCTGCCGTTGGCTGTTCGGCGTCGAGGTCGACGACCTCAACTCGGTCAAGGCCTACCGGGCGGAGATCATGCGGGTGGTCCCGATGCGGCCCGACTGGCATCGTTACATGGTCGTGATCGCGGCCGTCGAAGGCTTCCGGCTGACGTCGCGGCCGGTGCCGTTGTACCCGAGGACCGCCGGCGCATCGAAGTTCACCTGGACCAGGATCCCGATCGGCGTGTTCGACTTGCTGTCGGTCTGGTTCCTGCTCCGCTTCGGCCGCAAGCCGATGTTGTTCTTCGGGGTATCGGGGGCCGTCCTGTTCGCCGTGGGGCTGGTGGCGGGAATCGTCGCCCTGGTGCTCCGCTTTGGCTACGGCATCGGGTTCCGCCCGCTGCTCAATCTCGTCGAGACCATGGTCATCAGCGGCATCGCGCTCTTTGGATTCGGTTTCGTGGCCGAGCTCATTGCCGGTTTTCGAGAGGAAATGCGCGAAGCCCAACGGTTCCGCTCGGGGCCGCCCTCCTGACGCCGATGCGGGTGGTGTTCCTCACCCACAACTACCCTCGGCAGTCGGGCGATCTCGCCGGCGGGTTCCTCCACCCCCTCGCGCTGGCCCTTCGTGACCGGGGACATGACATCCGGGTGGTCGCGCCGAGCGACGCGGGGCGGGGCGGCACCGACTACCTCGACGGGATTCCGGTGCGTCGGGTGCGCTACGCGTCGGCCGCCGGCGAGCACTTCGCCTACACCGGACGGATGGCTGAGGCGACCGCCTCCCCGGCTGGATGGCTGGCCTTGCTCCGGTTGCTCCGAGGGTTTCGGCAGGCAACCCGGATGGAGGCGGCTGATGGCGGCGACGCCGTCGTCCATGCCCATTGGTGGTTCCCGGCCGGGCTGGCCGCCCCGCCGGAACTGCCAACCGTGGTGACCCTCCACGGAACCGACGGTCGCCTGTTGGCGGGACGAACCGCCCGATGGCTCGCCCGCCGTGCCATGGCGCCCAGCAGACTGGTCACCGCGGTGAGCCGTTCGGTGGCGGCAGCCGCGGCCAGCGCGACCGGGCGGCCGCTCGGTTCGATTCCGGTCCAGCCGATGCCGTTGCGGGTTGCCAGCGTCTCCCGGTCTCGGGGCGGCGGCGGCGTGGTTGTCGTGGCCCGGCTCACCGCCCAGAAACGGGTGCACCTGGCGATCGAGGCGCACCAACGGCTCCGCCTCACCCGTCCCGACCTCAAGCTGACGATCGTGGGTGACGGCCCGGAGCGAGCGCGGCTGGAACAGCTCGCGCGGCGCTTGGGTACCAGCCAGGCGATCACCTGGACGGGAACGGTGGCCCCAGCGGATGTCCCCGGCGTCATGGCCAACGCCGACGTGGCCGTCCTCCCGGCCGAGGCCGAGGGTCTAGGGCTCAGCGCCGTCGAGGCACTGGTCGGCGGAGTTCCGGTGGTGGCCTGCCGCGACGGCGGAGGCGTGCTGGACATCATGGCTGAGCCCGGCGCGGGCCGGGTATCGGATCCCGATCCCGTGGCCATCGCGGCCGCCGTCGACGATCTCTTGAGCACTCCGGCGGGGCGCGATCGGGCCGCTACCGCGGGCTCTGCCTGGCTCGAACGGCTGGCCCCGGCGGCGGTTGCCGAGCGGTTCGAGCGCTGGTACGAACAGGTTCGCCGGAGGTAGCTTCCGTGCCCAACCGCCGAGAGCCCAAAGAGGCCCGAAGCAAGACCGAGGGAGTATCCGTGACACCTAACGACGCTCCGTCGGGAGACTTCGAGCCCAAGCACCCCGGGCTGGTGGCCTTCCTGATCTGCCTGGCGGCCGTCATCCCATACTGCTGGCCGATGGCAACCGGCCAGTTCCTCGCCGGCCCCGCCTCGGATCAGTTCATCGCGGGGTACAGCTTCCGTCACTTCGCCGCGGAGTATTTCCGCGATCACGGCTCCATCCCGCTGTGGAACCCGTACCTCTTCGGGGGGATGCCGTTCGTCGGGGCGGCCCACGGCGACATCTTCTATCCCACGGCAGCGCTCCGCTGGATTCTGCCAACCGACGTCGCGATGAATCTCGGGTTCGGGATCCACATCGTGCTCGCCGGGGTCGCCACGTACGCGCTCTTCCGGGCGCTCCGGATCAGTTGGGGCGGGGCCATCGTCGGGGGGCTGACCTACCAACTCAGCGGCATCGTGCTCTCGCAGGTTCACCCCGGCCACGACGGCAAGCTGTTCGTCTCGATGCTCGCCCCGTTGCTGTTTCTAGGCATCCTGCGGGCGGTGCGCGATCGGGACGGCCTCGGCTATGGGATCATGGCGTTGGCAACCGGCCTCTCGCTTCAAGGCCACCCCCAAGCCAGTCAGTACCTCCTGATCGCCGGGGCCATCTGGGGCGCCTGGTGGACGTTCGGGAGCGAAGGCCCGAAGGGCACCGAACGCTGGCGCATCGTCGGGATGGCCGCCGTCGCGATGGCCGTCGGCGTCGGCCTCTACGCCATCTACGCGCTTCCGATGCTCGAGTACGTGCCGTACAGCCCCCGGGCCGACGGCGGTGTCAGCAGCGGGTGGGAGCACGCCACCTCGTACGCTCTTCCCCTCAACGAAGTGCTCGGCGTACTGCTGCCCAAGATCGATGGCGGCGCCCACGGCTACTTTGGACGAAACGGGATCCGCCACCACGCGGACTATCTCGGAGCGACGGCGGTCATCCTGGCGATCGGAGGGCTGGTCGGGACCGAGCGTCGCACCGCTCGATGGGCCATGGTGACCGTCGGAATCGTCTTCATGCTCGTCTCGCTGGGCGGCGCGACGCCGTTCTTCAAGCTCTGGTTCGAGCTCGTGCCCATGGCCAAGCGGCTTCGGGCACCGGGAATGGCGTTCTTCCTCGTGGCGCTTCCGGTCGCATACTTCGCCGCGGCCGGCACCGAACGGCTCCTCCGTTCGGCCTTCTCGACGACCCGGCTGTGGGGAACGACCGCCGTCGTCGGGGGGCTCGGGTTGGTGGCGATGGTGGGTGGGCTGCAGTTCGTCTCGGAGGACATTGCCCGGACGCCAGGATACCAAGGCTTTCTCGAGATGGCCATCGCCAACCGTCCGGCCCTCGAAACCGATGGGCTCCGCCTGTTGCTCACGACCCTGGCGGCCGCCGCCGTGGTGTTCCTGGTATCGCGGCGGACGCTCAGCGGCGGCCTGGCAATCGGATCCCTCGTCCTCGTGGGCGCCGTCGAGCAGTGGACCGTGCTGCGGAGCTATTTCGTCTTCTCGCCTGGAGCCGCGATCAGCTACGGCGCCGATCCGATCACCACCCGAATGAAGGAAGCTCCCCTCCCGTTCCGGGTGTTCGCCCCGGAAGGACCGCTTGGCCAGCTCAATCCGTACCGGGGCGCCCGCCTCATGGCGGAGGGCATCCCGGCGATGTTCGGTTACCACGGCAACGAGCTGAGCAACTATGACAACCTGCTGGGAGGGAAGGGCCGTTGGCAAAACCAGGTCAACCCGAATATCTGGCAAATGCTCGGGGTGCGTTTCGCCGTCTTGAACCAACCGCAAGAGCTCCCGGGATTCCGCCAGCTGCTCGGCCCGATCGAAACGCGAGGCGGACCGGCGTACCTCTATGAAGCCGACACGGTACCGCCCTACGTTCGAGTCGTTCGGGGTGCGGCCAAGTTGCCCGAGAATCAGCTCGCGGCGACCGCGGCCGATCCGCGGTTTCCGTTCGACCGTCTCGCGATCTTCGCCGACACGGCAAGTCTGACCCCGGCTCCCCTCGAGCAACAGATTCCGGAGCGGTCGGCGCTCCTTGCCCGGGTGACGAAATGGGAGGCCGGCCGAATCGAGGTCGCCATCGACGGCCGCTCCGATCAACCGGAGTACCTCATCGTCGCGGAAAACTGGTATCGCGACTGGACCGCCACGGTCGATGGCACCAGCGTTCCGGTCCACCGCGCCCAGAACACACTGCTGAGCGTCGAAATCCCGCCAGGAGCCGCCCAAGTCGTCTTCGAATACCGTTCGAAGACCTATCAACGGGGTCGCTTGATCAGCTTGACGGCGCTCGCCGGGTTGGGAGCCCTCTTCGCGGTGCCCCTCGTGCGGCGGAGATCCGGGCGCCCATGAGTGATCGGTATCTCGTCATCCTGCCAACCTACAACGAGGCCGAGAACCTCTCCCAGATCGTTCCAGCCATTCTCGAACAGGACGATCGGCTCGAAGTTCTGGTAGTCGATGACGACTCCCCGGATGGCACCGGGGCACTCGCCGACCAGCTTGCCGCGGCGTTCGCGCGGGTCCACGTACTCCATCGGGCCGCGAAAGAGGGATTGGGGCGAGCGTACCTGGCGGGCTTCGGCTGGGGCCTCGAACGGGGCTATCACCTGCTGTTCGAGATGGATGCCGACTTTTCGCACGACCCGAAGTTCCTCAAACAGCTGATTGCGGCGACCCAGGAGGCCGACTTGGTACTCGGGTCCCGCTACAAGAGCGGCGTCAACGTCGTCAACTGGCCGATGTCGCGGCTCTTGCTGTCGTACTTCGCCAACATCTACGTCCGCTGGGTGACCGGTCTTCCGCTCACCGACGCCACCGGTGGGTTCAAGTGCTTCCGGCGCGAGGTGCTCGAGGCCCTCCCGCTCGGCAAGATCAAGTCGAACGGTTATGCCTTCCAAATCGAGATGAGCTTCCGGGCGTGGCGGAAGAAGTTCCGGCTCGTCGAGATCCCGATCGTCTTTACCGACCGGATCGAGGGTACCAGCAAGATGAACAAGACCATCGTCCGCGAGGCGGTCTGGATGGTCTGGTGGCTGTGGATTTCCGATCGGCTGGGGCGCCTGTGACCGCCAGCCGCTTCTACAAGATGACCGGCTCCGGGAATGACTTCGTCGTCCTCGACGCCCGAACGCATGCCATGGACCAGTGGTCGCCCGAACGGATCGCCCTCGTTTGCGACCGCCGCCGGGGCGTGGGGGCGGATGGCGTCGTATTCGTCGGCCCGAGCGAAGAGCCCGCGAGGGAAGGGCGCCCACGAGCCGTCAGAATGGCCTACTTCAATGCCGACGGGTCCCACGCCAACATGTGCGGAAACGCCGCTCTCTGCGCCACTCGACTCGCGGTGAGGCTGGGGCTGGCTGATCCGGAGAGGGTAGTGCTCGAGACCGATGCCGGGTGGCTCGAGAGCCGGTGCGTAGGCCAGGACTGGGCCGCGGAACTCCTATTTCCGACTGCGGAAATCCCCATTCCGATCGAAATCCCCTTGGTTGCCGGGGAGCGGTCGGCGTTCCAAGGAACCGTCGGCGTTCCTCATACGGTCATCGTGGTGGCCGACCTGGAGACCGTGGATGTCGCCGGCCGCGGACGGAGCCTGCGGTTCGACCCGAGGTTTGGCCTGGCCGGGACCAACGTCAACTTCGTCGGACCGGACCGCGGCCAGGATGCCGACTGGAGCCTCCGAACCTATGAGCGCGGGGTGGAGGGCGAGACCTTGGCATGTGGTACGGGGACGATCGCGGCGGCCCTGGCGCTGGCGGCAGGCGGGGCCTGCCGAATGCCAGTGAGGATCCGATCACGAAGCGGGTTGATCTACGGCGTGTCCGGGCGGATTGCCGGCGCAACGGCCGACGAGGTCTGGCTTTGTGGGGAGGGGCGGCTGGTTTTCAGCGGGGAGTTTGCTGCCGTGGAGTAGTTATCCACGTTTCTCCACAATTGTAGTTAACATAATACATCTTATACGACATACAACTTGAACGAATGCGTCCGTCAAATCGGTGTGGCGTGCCGGTCGTCCAGCGGCTCGTCAGGCCCGGCTGACTGAGCCTCGAGCTACCTGCTCAGCTCGGCCAGCCGGACCTGGGCCTCCGCCACCCCGGCGGCTTCCTTGGGGTATTTCGTGATGATGTCCTGGAGGACCTTGGTCGCCTCCGCGGTGTTGCCCTGCACTCGGTAGGTGCGGGCCGCCTGGAGCAAGGCATCGACCTTCCTGAAGGCCTCTGGCGCGAGCTCAGCGGCCTTCAGGTACTCGGCGGTTGCCTCGGTCCCCTTGCCGAGGTTCTCGAGGGCCATGGCCAGGTGAGCGTGGGCGGCAGCCGCGAACCTGGCCGGCGGGTTGGTGGCGGCGAACTTCTTGAGTTCGTCGGCGGCCAGCTGGGCTTGCCCGGAGAGGAGCCGGACCTGGTTCAGGGCCAGGACCGCCTCGAAGGCGGCGTCGGTGCCGGCATAGGTCTCGGCCACCCGTTGGAGTTGGCTGGAGGCCTCCGGGTAGTTCGAAGCCTCCATGGCCGACCGGGCCCGATCGAGGGCGTCCAGTGCCTGGGTTTGTTTCCGGCGCCCGCTTTCCACGACGTACCATCCGATCAATCCCAGCAGCACGACGGCCCCAGCCACGATGGACAATGGCTTCTGGTGCTGCCGAATCCGGCTGAGGAGATCGTCGCCATCAGCAGCGATTGCCGACTGGGCGACCCTGGTCTGGGGCGTCGTGGGATCAGCGGGGGAATTGCTCATTCGGTCGTCAGCCTAGGGCGAGGGCAAGCGCGCAAAGATAACATGCCCCCGAGAGGATTCGAACCTCCGACCAACGGTTTAGGAAACCGCTGCTCTATCCATCTGAGCTACGGGGGCGCAGGGGGGAAGCTAATCGAGGCACCGGTCGCCGCCCAGATTCCGCCGCCGCGATCACGAATGTCACAAGTGACAAATCAATCGGTGATTTTGGTAGAGGTAGCTACGGCAATCCGTTACTATTCAACAGGTTCCGTCATGACCTTGAAGTGGCGCGGGAGGCGGCACGGCGCGCTTTCGCGAACTCGAACACCATCGGCATCACCGAAAGTACGATGATCGCGATGATCACCATCCCGAAGTTCTCCTTTACCACCGGGAGATTGCCGAAGAAATACCCCGCCCAAACGAAGATCCCGACCCAAGCAACACCGCCTCCGACGTTGTAGGCCAGGAATCGGGCGTAGTTCATCTTCCCGACCCCGGCCACGAAGGGCGCAAAAGTCCGAACGATCGGGACGAATCGGGCCAGTAGGATGGTCTTTCCGCCGTGCTTCTCGAAGAAGGCCTGGGTCCGGTCGAGGTAGCTCTTTTTGAGCCACCTGATCTCGCCGGTGAAGGCCCGGGGCCCGATCCACGCCCCCACCCAGTAGTTGACGGTATCGCCGGCGATGGCCATCGCGGTGAGGAGAAAGAACAGGATCCACGGATCCAGGCTCCCCAGGCCGGCGAACGCCCCCGCCGCGAAGAGGAGCGAGTCCCCAGGCAAGAGCGGCATGATCACCAGGCCGGTCTCTGCGAACACGATCGCCGCGAGTATCCCGTAGGTGCCCAGCCCGTACTTCGAGATCAGCTCGCCCAGGTGCTGGTCGAGATGGAGGATGAAATCGATGAACCAGCGAATCAGGTCGATCATGGGCCTACCTAGTAGCGATTCCCGTGCCTATCCCCGAAATCCGAACTGACCGAGTAGCGGAACGAAACGCACATCCGACAACGGGGTCGTTTCCAGGGTGCCGTCCGGCAACTTCTCGACTCGAACCAAGGCCTGCTCGTCCATGGTGCCAATCGGTACCACCATCCTCCCCCCGGGTTTGAGCTGTTCGACCAGCGGGGCCGGCACGTCCGGGGAGGCCGCGGCAACGATGATGGCGTCGAACGGGGCGAGCGACCGCCAACCCAGCGTTCCGTCGCCGACGACCACCGCGACGTTGCGCACTCCCAGTTCGTCCAAGGCCTGGCGGGCCCCGGTGGCCAGCGCCGGTACTCGTTCCACCGCCACGACATTACCGGCAACCCGGGCCAGCAAGGCCGTTTGGTAGCCCGACCCCGCCCCGACCTCGAGGACTTTCTCCTTCCCGGTCAGGCGGAGTTCCTGAATCGACCGGGCCTGGACCCAGGGTTGGGAAATGGTCTGGCCCGCCGCGATCGGCAGGGCGCTGTCCTCATAGGCCCGATGACGGACCGCCTCCGGTACGAAGCGGTGCCGAGGTACGGTTGCGATCGCCTGAAGGACGGCGAGGTCGCGGATCCCCTTTGCCTGGAGCGTTTCGACCAGTTGTTGCCGATATCCGGCGAAACCGTCCGCTACAGGCTGAGCGACCATGATCTCACGGTTTCGATGAGCGGGTAGCTGGTCAGATCCATGTGCAATGGGGTGACCGAGATATAGCCATCCTTGACCGCCTGGTGATCCGAGTCCTCATCGCCCGTCCAGGTCACGTCGCCGCCCCCGATCCAGAGGACTTCCCTGCCCCAGGGATCGTTCATCCGGGTAATCGAGCTGGAGAAGTACCGGCTACCCAGCTTGGTCACCTTGAGCCCTTTGACCTCCGAGGCATCGCGTCGTGGAAGGTTGATGTTGAGCAGGGTATCTGCCGGGAAGTCGCTGATCGCGGTGATCTGGCGGATCAGCCGAATGAGGATCACCTCGTAGCTCGCGATCAGGGCCGGGTCCCGTCCGGCGAACGAGAACGCCACCCCGGGAACTCCGAGGGTCACGCCCTCCATCGCGGCGCTGACGGTGCCGGAATACAGGACATCCTCGCCCATGTTGGGCCCGTGATTGATACCGGAGAAGACGAAGTCCGGACGTTCCGGCAGCAGTGCCCCGATCGCGAGCAGGACGCAGTCGGTCGGGGTGCCGTCGACCTGAAAGGCACCGTCCGGGGTTCTGGTTGGGCGCAGCGGCCGGTGGAGCGTGAGCGAATGCGACGTTCCGCTTTGCTCCCGGTCGGGTGCCACGACGGTGACCGTTCCCACCTGGCGGCAGGCATTGGCCAATATCCCGATGCCGGCGGCGAGGATCCCGTCGTCGTTGGAGACCAAGATGTTCATGGAGCGTTCGCGTCGGTTGAGGGGGGTGGGGTCCGCCGTTTCGCGGTCCTGCCATCGAGGGTATCCAACACGGCGTTGAGGGCATCGCGGATTTCCGACATCGTTTGCCGCGACGCGGCTCGAGCCGCTTCCTTCTTGAGTTCGCCCGAGCGACGAAACTGCTCGACCCGCTGGCGGGCGCCATCGATGGTGTATTTCTCGGCGTAGAGCAGGTGCTTCACCAAGAGAATCATCTCGACCTCTCGGCTCTTGTAGACCCGGTTGCCCGAGCGATTCTTCGCCGGGTTGAGAAACCGGAACTGGCCTTCCCAATAGCGGAGGACGTGCGGCTTGAGGTCGGTGAGGGCGCAGACCTCGCCGATCGAGAAGAATTCCTGGGTGGGGCGCGGGTTCATTCGCCGTGCTCCGACTTGGGCGACCGCTCCATCAACTCGCCAATGGCCCGTTGTGGGTCCTGCCGATCGAACAAGATGGCCGAGACTTGGGTGGCGATCGGGAGCTCGACCCCGAATCTGGCGCCGAGCCGAACCGCGGCGCGGGCGGTATTGACCCCTTCCGCCACGGTTCGATGGTGGAGCCGGTAGCTCTCGAGCGACTGCCCCTGGGCAAGTGCCACGCCGAGGCTTCGGTTGCGGCTCAGCGCGCCGCAGGTGGTCAGGATCAAGTCGCCCATGCCCGCCAGCCCGGCGAAGGTTCGCGGATCGGCACCCATCGCCGCACCGAGCCGGCCGATTTCGGCCAGGCCCCTGGTGATGAGGGCGGCCCGGGGGTTGTGGCCCAGCCCGAGGCCCTCGAGCATGCCGGCGGCGATGGCGATGACGTTCTTGAGGGAGCCGGCCAGTTCGGTGCCGATCAGGTCGCCGCTGGAATAGATCCGGAAGTAGGCGGTGGTCGCCAATGATTGGACCGCTAGCGCTGCCTCGGCGTCCGGCGACGCCGCGACGACGGCGGTTGGCTGGCCCTGGTACACCTCCGCCGCGAAGCTGGGCCCCGACAGCGCAACGAACCGATGCGGCGGGAGGAGCCGGCAGGCCACCTCCGACATCAGTTCGAGGGACTCGGTCTCGATTCCCTTGGTGGCACCGATCACCAGGGTTCCGGCCGAGATCAGCGGGGCGACCTGGCGGAGCAGCCCGGCCGTGACGTGACTCGGTGACGCCACGACCACCGCCCCGGCGCCGTCGAGAGCCATGGCCAGATCATTGGTCGCCCGGAGGCCTGGCGAGAGGGGACATCCCGGCAGGAAAAGGGGGTTTTCGTGGGTCGCGGTGATCGCCGCCGCGACCTCCTGCTCGTAGGCCCACAACGTCACCTGGTGATCCTGTCGGGCCAGGAGGTCGGCCAGGGTGGTGCCCCAACTCCCTGCCCCGATCACCGCCACTCGGGTCACGGGGCCCCCCGGCGTCCAAATCGGTTCTCGGTTCCGGCCAGGAGCCGTCCGATGTTGGCTCGGTGCATCGCGATCACGAAGACGGCCATTGCCACCAGCGCCGCGACGACGGGACGCGAGCCGGGATCGAGCAGGAAGGCCGCGGGGGGCAGTGCCGCCGCGGCGACGATGCTTCCCAACGACACGTACCCGGTGAGCCGAACGACGACGGCCCACAGCCCGAGCGCCACCAGGGTGGCCCAGGGCGCGACCCCGAGCACGACCCCGGCGGTGGTGGCCACGCCCTTGCCGCCCTTGAATCCGACGAACACCGAGAAGACGTGGCCGACCACCGCGGCCACGCCGAGCGCGAGCGGCCACCAGGGCCCGTCGCCGGCCCGCGGCCCGAAGACCCAAACCGGGATGGCGCCCTTCGCCAGGTCGAACAGGCCGACCGGGATCGCGTAGCGCCAGCCTAACGACCGATACAGATTGGTGGCCCCGAGGTTCTTGCTGCCGACTTGCCGCAAGTCGATTCCCTTGGCCAAACGACCCACCAGGTAGCTGGTCGGGATGGAGCCGAGCAGGTACGAGACGATCAACCACATGGCCGCGGTCATTCGCGACCCTTCCGGGCCCGGAGCCGCAGCCGGACCGGGACACCCTGGAACCCCCAGGCGGCCCGAAAGCCGCGAAGAAGGTAGCGCTGGTAATGCTCGACGACGTCGTCGGGGCGGTTGCTGACGATCGCGAAGGTCGGAGGCGCCACGGCGACCTGTGAGGCATAAAGGAGCTTGACCTCCTCCCCCTCCCGTTGAGGCGGCTGGCTCCGCGCCACCAAGGCCTCGAGCACCCTGTTCACCTCGGCCGTCGGGATCCGGCGATGCCGGTCGCGGGCCACCTCGAGCACAGTGTCGAGGATCTTCCTGGCGCGTTGACCGGTCAGGGCCGAGAGATAGACGAAGGGCACGTCGGCCAGGAACGGAGCCTTCTCGGTGACGATGTCGAACCCTCGTTTGGCGGTGTTCGGGTCCTTGGCTTCGACCAAGTCCCATTTGTTGACCGCGAGCACCAAGCCGGCCCCGCGGTCCCACACCTCGGTCGCGATCCGCAGGTCCTGGGCATGAACCCCATCCGTCGCGTCGACGACAAGGACGGCCACGTCGGCCTCTTCCAGCGCCCGGCGAGTCCGGACCGTGGAATAGAACTCGACGTCATCGTCGACCCGGGCCTTGCGGCGCAGACCAGCGGTGTCGACGAAGCGAATCGCCTGGCCATGGTAGTTCAGGACCGAATCGACCGCATCCCGGGTAGTGCCGGCCTCGGGGGAGACCACGTGGCGTTCCTGACCGAGCAGCCGGTTGGCCAGCGACGACTTGCCGACGTTCGGCCGGCCGACGATGGCCACCTTGATCTCGACCGCGGTCTCAGAGCCATCGGATTGGGGCAGCTTCGCGACGACTTCGTCGAGCAGGTCGCCGCTCCCCTTGCCGACCGAAGCCGAAACGGGGACCGGTTCGCCGAGGCCCAATCCGTAGAACTCGTGCTGAGTCGGGAAGGCAGGCAGGGTGTCGACCTTGTTGGCCACCAGCAGCACCGGCCGCTTGGTTCGGCGCAGGTATGGCGCGATGGCCTCGTCGAGCGGGTGGAGGCCATCCTTGGCGTCCACCACGAACAGAATCAGGTCCGCCTCTTCGACCGCGACCTCCGCCTGGCGCCGGATCAGGCGATCCATCGAATCGTGGGAGTCCGGCACCAGCCCCCCTGTGTCGACCACCCAGAACGACCGGCCGTTCCAATCGGCATCTCCGAAGTGGCGGTCTCGGGTGGTGCCGGCGCCGTCGGCGACGATCGCCTGGCGGCCTCCGACCAACCGGTTGAACAGGGTCGATTTCCCGACGTTCGGGCGCCCCACGATCGCCACGGTAGGCCTACTCATCGATCGCGTCCGCGAAGGTCTTCGACAGCCGAGCGGGCATCGGCAGCCGGCGGGTGACATCGGCCCAAGCGGTGCCATCGATGAACAGCAGGTCGTCGTTGACGGCCTCGCCCGGGATCAGGGCCAAGTCGAATCCGCGTTCCGCCTCGAGCGCCGCCAGAATCTCACGGCCGCCCAAGAGTCCCGCCGTGGTGACCCGCGGCCCGAAGACCTGATTCACCACCGGGATGAGGCGGAAGCGCGCTCCGCTGGCCGTTTCGAGCGGCTGGAGCACCTGCGGCATCAAAGGCGACATCGAGGTTCCGGTGACGATCGCGATGTGCTTCCCGCGCCAGGACCCGAATCGGTCACTCGCTTCCGCGATGATCGTCTGGAGCCAGCGAACGGCTCCCACCCCGTTCTCGACTTGATCGAAGCTGCCGTAGCGGTCCGCTGGCGGCAGGGCGCGTCCGGCCCGCAGATACAACTCATCCGCTCCGAATACCCAGGTTTCTCCCCGTTCGGCTTGGGCCGTCTCGCCCCAGCGCTCCACCGTATCGATGGCCCGGCCGCATTCGTCGGCCGTCGGCTCGCGGCAAAGGTGGTGCTTGCTGAACTCGGTGAGGCCGACGGGAACCACCGAGACGCTCAGGACGCTCGAGCCTAGCCGGTGGAGATCAGCCAGGGACTGGTCGAGGATGGCTCCGTCGTTGACCCCCGGTGACATGACGATCTGGGTGTGGAATCGGATCCCGTGCGAGGCCAGGTGTCGCAGTTGGTCGAGAATGTCGGGCGCCGTCGGGTTGCGGAGCAGGTAGCGTCGGGTAACCGGGTCGGTCGCATGAACCGAGACGTACAGCGGCGAAAGCCGGTACTCGATGATTCGGTCGACGTCCCAGGGTTTGAGGTTGGTGAGGGTGGCGAAGTTGCCATAGCGAAACGACAGCCGGTAGTCGTCGTCGCGGATGTAGAGGACGTCCCGGAGCCCGTCCGGGTTACCATCGACGAAGCAGAAGTCGCAGCGATTGGCGCAGCGGCGAATCCTCGGGGGCTCCAGCGTCAAGCCAATGGGATCGTCGAGATCACGTTCGACCTCGACCTCGAGTTCTTCCCCAGTTGGCTGCCTCGCCACCAGGGTGAATTGCTCGTCGGCGGTATGGAATTCCCAGTCGAGGAAATCCTCGAGATCCCGGTCGTTCACGCTGATCAACTCGGAACCGGGGCAGAGACCGATTTCGGCCGCGATTGAGCCAGGGAGGACGGAGGCGACCCGGATCATCGTCGTGGTGGGGTGGTCGGAGCGGGCGGTCTCACCCCGGCAAAGATGCCCCTAGTTGCTTGTTTTATCAAGACTTACCACCATACCGCTCATCTATTTTCGAGGCTGGACTTGAAAACGAAACGGCCATCCCGTGGTGGGATGGCCGTTCGAGGTTTTCTCGCTTCAGAGCGGGCGACGGGGGTCGAACCCGCGACCTCAAGCTTGGGAAGCTCGCGCTCTGCCAACTGAGCTACGCCCGCATCTGGCCGGAATAATGGGCGGGGATTCCTCGCCCGTCAAATCACTCCGGCCAGTCCCATCTACCTCGCCCGGTACCGCCAGCCGGCGATGTTCTGGCCCTTGGCGTCGATCGAGATCTTGTGCTCGGCGCCGGTGGCCAGCTGGGGCACCGCGACCTCCTTGGTATCCACCACGGTGCCGGCCGTCGTCACGAACTCGACGACCAAGGTCACCGCGGTCACCTTGATGGCCTTGCCCTGGGCGTCGGTCGGGGCCCGACCGCGGGCGACCCCCTCGAGCTTGGCCGCCGACCGGCCAATCGCAAACGCCGCCATTTCGATATGGAGCGGAAGCCCCACGAGCTTCTCGGCGGCCTTGAGCACTTCGACGTCCTTCTTGAGCGCCTTCTGCCCCTGCCCGATCAGCCGGTAGACGTCCTCGTTCATCGGTTCGATTTCCGCCAGCCGACTCGCGGTTTCGACCAGTTTGTCGTTTTCCTTCAAGGCGAGGTAGGCGTTCGCCAGGTTGTACACCGCGTCGCGGCTGTACGGGTTCCGGACCGACGCTTTCCCGAACGCGGTTGCCGCTTCCTGGTACTTCTGGGCGTTGAACGCGGAGACCCCGATCGCCATCAGGTCCTGCATGTCGAGGGAGTCGAGGTTCTGCTTCGACATTTCCGCGATCATCGCGTTGTCGAGCGCCGAGGCGCTGTCGGCCATGCCGGCGTCGCGAAAGGCCTGCGAGAGCGACTTCCGGGCATCCATGTTGGCAGGATCCCAGCTCAGGTACTTCTGGAGGACGGGGACGGCCTCCTTGGCCTTGTTGGTGCGCTGGAGCATGATCGCCAGGTTGAGGGCGCTGCTGTTGCGGCTCTCGATCATCGAGGTGTCGGCTTCGGCGCCCTTCTCGGCGATCGCCAGGGCCTTGGCGAAGTAGGCCGCGGCGCTGTCGTCCTGCTGGCTGTTGGCGAACAAGACGCCCAGGTTGGCGACCACCTCGGGGCGTTCGTTGAAGAGCCGGCTGGCGTCTCGGAACAGCACGATGGCCTGTTCGGTCTCGTTGTTCTTCTGGAGTTCGAAGGCGGCGGTCGCGAGCTGGGCCCAGTTGTTCTGCCGCTGCTGGTCGATGTCGAGCTCGCACTGCGGCTGCAACTTGACCGCCCTGGCGAACGCGGAGTCCACTCCGCCCACATCGCCCTGCATCAAATAGACTCGGGCGAGGTAATACCAAGCCGCGGCGCTGCTTCCTTGCCCCTCGGCGAGCGCCTGGGTGATGAGTTCGTGGGCGAGCTTGAGCTGGGCGGCCTTGTCCGCCTTCGGGTCGTACGACTTCCGAAGGGCCTCGACGCCCTTGGAGGTCTTCCCCTCGGGCTTGAGAGGGCAAAGCGGGACGCTGAACTTCGCCGGCTGTACCTCGGCGAGCTTGGGCTGGAGAATCGGTCCTTGGGCGAACGCCGTACTCGCAACGGCGCAGGCCAGAGCACCGGACCAGATGGGCTTCATTCGTTAGGCTCCTTCGGGGGGTCGTTGTCGTGGCGCCCGGCCGACCCCGTCCCCTGACGGGCGTGTCCGAGCGCTTCCTGCTCTAATCTACGTGCCAACTCGTGGGCGGGTTGCCCGGCCCGTTTGGCGGCGGCGATCACATCGTCGTACTCCGGTTTGACGCGGGGTCCAGCCGGTCCGTGAAGAGTCTTGACGCGGACCGGGACACCTCCCGGCCCCGGTACCGACCAGTGCTCGCGAGGGAGCGCCTGGCGGCTGACCGTCGTCGTTCGAAGACCGGCCGTGGTGCTATGGCGGAAGAAGGCTTCGGCTACGGCGGCCAGCTGTTCCGGTTGGGTCAGCGCCTCGACCCGGAAACCGATCCGGCCCTTCTTCATCTGGGTGGACCAGCTCACGACGTCCACCGCGCCGGCCGTGACCAACTCATCCCGCAGGGCCGTGAGATACTCCGGACTGAGGTCGTCGATGTCGGTCGACACCATCACGAGTTCTTGGGCCGAGGGGGTACTGAGGGGCTCAGCGAGCAAGATCTTCAGAACGTTGGGATAATGGCCCGGATCCCTGCCCCCGGCTCCGTACCCACAGCCGACCGCGCGCCACCGGCCGACGGGGCCGTGACCGCCGGTGAGCGCCTGGAGCAGGGCGGCGCCCGTTGGGGTCGTCGCCTCGCCTTCGACGGGGCCGTCCGGACCGATGCTGAGCCCCTCGATCAGGAGCGAAGTAGCAGGCGTTGGCACCGGCAGCACGCCGTGCGCCGCTCTCACCCACCCGCTCCCGAGTGCCAGCGGCCGGGTGACGACCGAGGCAACGCCGAGCAATTCGAACCCGAGGGCCGAGCCAACGATATCAATGACCGCGTCATAGGCTCCCACCTCGTGCAGCGCGACCCGTTCCGGTGCGACGCCGTGGATCTTCCCCTCCGCCGCCGCGAGCCGTCTAAAGGCGGCCGATGCCGTTGCTTTCACTTGGGGCGGCAGGTCCGCGTCGGCGATCAATGCCAGCAGCTCCGAGACGTGCCGATGGGCATGCCCCGGGTCGTCGTGGTGGTGGGTACCGCCAAGATGCGCGTGCCGGTGGTCGGGGGAGCCGCCCGGGGAGGCGTGGTGATGGTGGTGTCCATGACCGGAGTCGTGGTCGTGCCGATGCTCCCGAATCCCGAGAAAGTCGGTATCGGAGACGTCGCCCGGTTCCTCGGTTGCACGTCCGAGGCGAACGGTGACCTTGGTGGCCTTGATCGCGCTTCGCATCACGGCGGCCACCTCGACGGACACCCCGGGAAGCTTGAGCCGCCGCGGCAGCTCGACCAACCAATCCGCCGAGCCGATCAACTCGACCAGGGCGCCAAGGACCATGTCGCCCGCGATTCCGCAAGCTGGATCGATAATGGCGAACCGTCGACCGGACATAGACTTAGAAATATCGCCCCCGGTCCGGTCAGGGGCAACTGTTCAGCGGTAGAGCCAGCCGGCACCGGTGTTGAACACCACCACCTCATCGTTGGGTCCAATTCGACCGGCGGCCGCGAGGCGTCGGGCAGCCGCCAGGGCGGCGCCGCCCTCGGGCGAGAAGTCGATCCCTTCCGTGCTGGTTCCCAGACTGGCCGCGGCGGTCAGATCCGGATCGTCGATCGCGATGGCCGTCCCACCGCTTTCGCGGATGGCGCGCAGCATCAGCGAATCGCCCAAGGGTCCCGGGACCCTGAGGCCGCTGGCCACGGTCCAGGGATCGGGCCACGGGGTGCACTCGTCGGCTCCTCGAGCCAGCGCCTCGACGACCGGGGCGCAGCCGGTGGACTGGACCGATACCATTTGCGGCAATGGCCCGGTAATCCACCCGGCCGCGGCAAGCTCGCCGAATACCTTCCACATCCCGATCAAGCCGGTGCCGCCCCCAGTGGGATAGAGAATGACGGTCGGGAGCCTCCACCCCAGCTGTTCGGCCAGTTCGAGCCCCATCGTCTTCTTGCCTTCGATGCGGTACGGCTCCCGCAGGGTCGACAAGTCCATCGCTCCCGATTCGGAGGCGTACGATCGGGAGGCCTTGCCGCAGTCACCAATGTGGCCGTCGAGCAGCTGGAGGTCGGCGCCGAACGCCGCGATTTGGGTGAGGATCGGCTTGGGAGTCGTTCGCGGGGCGTAGACCCGAACGGGAATGCCTGCCCGCGCCCCATAGGCCGCCGCGGCCACCCCGGCGTTCCCCGCGGTGGGCAAGGTGAAGGCCGTCGCGCCGCCCAGCCGGGCCCGGTGGATGGCGGCACAGAGCCCGCGGGCCTTGAACGAGCCGGTCGGGTTGGTGCCTTCGTCTTTGACCAGAAGGCGGGGCAGGCCTAACGTCTCGCCCAACCGCGGGGTCACGAGCAGCGGCGTGCTCCCTTCGCCGAGCGTCACCGGATCTTCGCCCGGCATGATCGGCAGGAACGAGGGCCAGCGCCACAACCCGCTTCCTGGCGGCCGATCCCGTTCGGCGGTGGTTGGGGTGCGTCCCCGATAGCGCACCAACCACGGCTTGGCGCAGGCTGGGCACACGGTCGGCAGGCCGTCGGCTTGCCGGGTCGCGGCGCACCGAGAACACTCGAGGTACCAGTCGAAAGTGGCGGTCACTCATTCGTCCTGGAGTTGGGCGATGATCCGCGCGGCGAGCGCGGGGGAGATCCCGGGAACGGTCGCGACCTCGGCCGGGGAGGCGGAGCGCACCCCGGCCAGGCTCCCGAATCGTTCAATCAGGGCACGGCGTTTCGCCGGCCCTACTCCCGGGACGTCGAGCAATGCGGAGGTGATGGTCCGCTCCCGCCGGCGGGCTCTGTTGTAGGCGACGCCAAAACGGTGGGTCTCGTCGCGAAGTCGCTGGAGCAGGCGGAGCGCGGAGCTTTGGCGAGGGAGGCGGAGTGGCTCGGACCGCTCGGGGAGGTAGATCTCCTCGTCGCGCTTGGCCAGCGACACGAACGGAATCTCGGTGACTCCGACCGCGTTGGCGGCGGCGAGCGCGGCGCCGAGTTGGCCCTTTCCGCCGTCGATGACGAAGAGATCGGGAAGCGGCAGCCGTTCGTCGAGTCGGCGGCGGAAGTATCGGGTGATCACCTCGTGAATCGCGGCATAGTCGTCCTGCTGGGCGACACACTTGATCCGGAACTTCCGGTACTCCGCCTTCTTGGGCCGACCGGCCTCGAAACAGACGAGCGAGCCGACCGTGTCGCGGCCCTGACTGGTCGAGATGTCGACCCCGATCATGATCCGAGGAACCGCCGATAAGCCAAGGGCCCGACCCAGCGCGTACACCGGATCATCGGCTCGCTCGTCGGTCTCGAACGACTCGAGCCTGAGGCTCTCGAGGAGGTGCTGGGCGTTCTGGTCGGCCAGGGCGAGCCAGCGGGCGCCGGTGCCCCGCTGGGGTTGTTGCCAATGGGTCTCCTCGGCGAGTGCCTGGAGTTCGGTGAAGTCGGCCGGGGCGAAGGGGAGCAGGACCCGCCGGGCCCGACCCTCGGCGATGAGGTAGTAGCGGACCAGGAACGAACTCAAGATCGTCGGGTCCGATTCCTCGTTCAGGTTGTCGAGAATCCGGTGGTCGCGGGCGATCAGGCGTCCCTCGCGGACCCGGAGCAGCACGCAGACCGCGTCGTCACCGTCACGGGCGTAGCCCACCACGTCGGCATCGCCGCCGCCGACCAGCTCGACCGTGGCGGGGGCATCGAGCTGGTCGAGCCACTTGAGGGCGTCGCGGAGGTCGCGGGCCCGTTCGAAGTCTTCGCGGGCGCTCGCGGCGTGCATCAAGTCCCGCAACCGGCCTCGGACGTCGACGGTTTGCCCTTCCAGGAACCGGACGACTTCGTCGATCATCGACCGGTAGTCGACTTCGGATTGCCAGCCGACGCAGGGCGCCTTGCAGCGCCCGATGTGATAGTCCAAGCACGGGCGCTCGCGTCGGACCGCGGGGAGGTCGTCGGAGCAGGTCCGGACCGTGAAGATCCGCCGCACCAGGGCGAGCATCCGCCGCATCGCGGCGACATCGGTATAGGGCCCGAAGTAGCGCGCCCCGGCGATGTCGCGCCGGCGGGTCACCAGCACCCGGGGAAACGGCTCTCGGACCGTGACGACGATCGAGGGATAGCTCTTGTCGTCCTTGAGTCGAACGTTGAAACGCGGTTGATGCTCCTTGATCAGGTTGTTCTCGAGCAGGAGCGCCTGCGCTTCGTTGCCGAGGACGATGGTTTCCAGGTCTCGTACCTGGCGCATCAGCAACTGGTTCTTGAGCGGCTGGCTGGGCTCCGCGGCGAGGTAACTGCGCACCCGACTCCTGAGCCGATTGGCTTTGCCGACGTAGAGAACTCTCCCCTCGGTGTCCTTCCAGAGGTAGACCCCGGGCCCCTCGGGGAGAACCTCGAGCTTGCGGTCGAGCAGCGCCCGCCAGTCGTTCATCGGCGCCTCGCCGGCAGGAGGCGGTGGGCCTCGGGCAGTGCGAACCCGATCGTCACCGCCCCATAGCCGGCCGCGAAGGTGACCAGGGCCGCGAGGGCCGCGACCCACGCCGGCGCGCCACCTAACGCCGCGCCGACGCCCCACCCTGCCCCCCCAGCCACGATCGCCGCGACCCAGACCCGAGTCCCGAAACCCCGATCCGTTCCGGGCTGGAGGCCTCGATCGCGGACCGACCGCCGGAGCAGGCGCCACTCGACCAGCCCGCCGAGCACCCAACCCAGCGCGAGGCCAACGGTCCCGAACTTGGGATCGAGTCCGAGCCACCGCGGCCCAAACAACGCCAGGGCCGCCCCGACCGAGGTCGACACCACCAACCGGAGGATCGCGAAGCGAAGCGGGCGGACCGTGTCACCGAAGGCGAAGTGGGCCGTCGCGTAGAGCCGCGCCGATGCCTGGGGCACCAGACCGAGGGCGGCGGCGCCCATCGTCGCGTGGAGCCAGGTCAGGTCAGCCGCCGTGAACGCGCCCGATCGGTAAACCAGACCGCCGATGTGGCCGCCTAACGCGACCAGGGCCACGGTCGATGGTACCACGAAGAACGCCATCTGTCTGAGCGGCCCCACCAGTGCCGAGCCGCTCGGCCCGGCGCCGGCGACGGTGTCCTCGGCCAAGGCGGGGAGGATGGCCGCGGTGACCGAAACGACGAAGAGACTCAGGGGCAAGGTGTAGAGCAGCTGGGCGTTGGCGAGAGTGGCCACGGCCCCAATGGGCAGCCAACTCGCGAGCCAGGTGTCGATGAACGCCCCGATTTGAACCACCCCGCGGCTGAGCACCGCGGGGCCGAAACGCTCGAGGACGGTGCGGACTCCGGGCGCCTCGAAGTCGGCAATCGGTCGGATCGCCCCGGCGACCCGGATCACCGTCGGGAGCTGCACCAGCAACTGCAGGCTGCTGCCGAGCAACGCGCCCCACGCCGCCCAGATCACCCCGCCGTCCGATCGGTCCGCCCCGAGGAACAGTGCGCCGATGATCGCGGCATTCCAGACCACCGGGGCGGCGTACGAGAGGAAGAACCGGCGATGGGTATTCAGGACACCGATACACCACGCCGAAATCGCGAGCAGCCCCACGCTCGGAAACAACACCCGGGTCGCGGTGATCGCGAGCGACCGCCGAGCACCCTCGAACCCCGGCACCAACAGGTCCACCAGGACGGGCGCCGCGAGCACCCCGAGGGCGGCCACGATCGTCACCGCCAGCGCCAACAGTCCGAGCAGTCCGTTCTTGAGGCGTTCGGCATCCTGGGTGTTGCCCGACTTGATCAGTCGGGCATACTCCGGGACGAAGGAGGCGGACATCGCTCCCTCGCCGAGCAGGTTCTGGACGACGTTGGGGATTCGGAAGGCGGCCGCCAAGGCGTCGGCGGCCGGCGTGCTCTGGCCCAGGAAATGGGCGATCGTCTTCTGGCGAGCGAGTCCGGCGAGCCGGCTGGCCAGCACGCCCGCGGCGACGAAGAACGAGGCGCCGCGACTTTGGGGGATCAGCTGGCCGGCGGGGGTGGGAGGGTCGAACGGCTTGCTGGATTCTCGAGCAGCTTCTGCAGGAATTGATTCTCTTCCCGGAGGCTCTCGACAGCTCGGCCCAGTTCGCCTACCTCGCCCTCCAAGACCTCGATTCGCTGCTGGAGCGCATTCAACTCGGGTGGGCTGCGATCCGGCCCTTCGAGCCGCCTGGCGAGTGCCCGACCGACTGGGGAGTCGATCACGATCGCGACGATCGGAATCATCAAGGCGAGGAGCACGAGGACGCCAAAGAGGGCGAGCATTGGATCGAGTTTAGGGGGTGGCGGGACGCCCTTCAAGGGCGCTCCCGTACCAGGCCTCGATGTGGGCGGCCAGGTCGCCAATGAGCCCGAGCCCGTAGCGGCCGATCAGGGCCGGTAGACCAATCACCCGTTCCTGCTCCTTGCCCATCGGCATGATCGCCGCGCGGGCTCGGTCGAACTGACCCAGCAGCTCGCTCTGCCGCCGTTTCTGGGCCGCCAGAAGGCGCTTTTCGAGGTCAGCGACCTGGCCCAAGGCGCCGCTCAGCGCGTTCGCTACCGGCCTGGCCACCGTCGGGTCGATGGCGTCCGCCACAGCCCCAAGGCGTTGATAGCCCGATTCGAGATCGGCACGGAGCTGGGCAAAAGCCGGCTCGAAGTCGGGTGGTACGACACTCCGGAGCACCCGACTCTCGACGGCTCGAGCATCGGTCCGGATCTCGCCTACGGAGGTCCGGAACTTCTCGACGGCCCGGGCCACCCGCGGCTCGACCAGAATACCCGACCAGCGTGGCACCGGGGTCTGCCGCTCGATCGCGAGCGGTCGATAAAGGGCCTCGGCCAGCCGGAGATAGCGAAGCTCGCCGGGCCCGGCCAGGTAGGCCACCGTCGGCAGCAAGGCCGATTCGACGACCGGGCGCAGCAAGACGTTCGGGGTGAATCGGTCCGGGGAACGATCGAGGGCCTCGGTCGCATCCGCCAAGGTCAACGCGGTTCCCGCCCGCCGGGTCTGGAGGCCGCGCTGGGTGGCGACTAGGCGGTCGCGGCCCGACTCGGAGTCGGCGAACACCAACGTCGCGCCATCGCCGACTTTGACATCAGGCGCGAGCCCCTGCCCTTCCAGCTCGCGGAGTCTTCCGGCGAGCAACCGATCCAACTCCTCCGCCCGCTCCAGGGCGGTCCGAATGACGGGCTTGGCCGCCAGCCGAGCCGCTGGGTGGGCCGGGTCGAACCACGCGATTCCGAGAGGCCCCAGAAGCTCCGCCATCGCCCCGCCGAAGGCCCCGCCGAGGGTGGCCCCGACCCGATAGTGGCGGCGGAGCCAGCCGATGGTATGGTCGCGCGCCGGCCCGTCCGGCAGGTCCCCCTGCAACCGATCGAGCAGCTCGAAGGCTGCCTCGGGCAGCGGCTCCTGACCCATCGACCGCTGGGGCGCATCCGCCGGCCTCGGGGGAAGCGAAGCCGAGACCAAGCTGCCGTCGAGGCCGAGCCAGGTGGTTCTAGTGGCCTCCGGGTAGTCGTGATCGTCGGCCGCCGACCAGAACACCGGAACCACCGGGCGGCTCCAGGCCCGTTCGAGGTGAATCGCGAGGGCCCGGGCGGAGAGCGCTTTGTGGATCGTGTAGAGGGCGCCGGTGAACAAACCGGGCTGCTGGCCCGTGGTCACGACCAAGACCCGGGGGTCGGCCAGCTTCGAGGCGACGGACGAGCCGACCGGGGTACTGAGGGCGGCCAGCAGGGCCGGTGCAATGCCGCCTGGGCGCTGCGCCGGTACCGACACCTCCGCCAGCAACGGGGTATCGACGAACGTGATCACCGGGTTGCCTCGTCACGGTCGCGATGGATGCGGCGGGGGTGCCGTCTTCGAATCATCCGGTGAGAATCTCCCTCGACCCTATTTGTGATATCGCTCGCCACGGATAATCGTCCAGGCCCGGTACCACTGCTCGAGCACCACCACCCTGGCCAGCTGGTGGGGCAAAGTCAGGGGCCCGAGACTCCACCGATGGTCCGCGCGGACCAAAACCCGCTGGTCCAGGCCACTTGCCCCGCCGATCACCAGCGCCAGCGGGCGACCTCGTTCGCGCCATTGCGCCAGCGCCTTGGCGACGCCCTCGCTCGTCCAGGCCGTTCCACCGCGGTCCAGGGCGATGACGGTCGTCCCCGCCGACATCGCCTCGATCAACCGATTGCCCTCGAGCCGGCGCTGCACCTCGCCCTCGCCCGGCGACTCGCGAAGCTGGCGTTCCTCGAACGGACCATAACGGCGAAGGCGCGCGAGATAGAGATCGCACGCCTCCCGGTATGCCGGCGCCAGCTTGCCGATCGCGAGCAGCCTGGTTTCCACGCCGCTATGCGTACATCCCACGCAGCCGATGCACCTTGGCCACCCGATCGATCGCGACCATGTAGGCGGCGATCCGCATGCTGACGCTGTGCCGGGCAGCCATGCTGGCCACCTCGGCGAACGATTCGACCATGATCCGCTCGAGCCGCTGGTTGACGGTCTCCTCGTCCCAGAAATAGCCGCCGCGATCCTGGACCCATTCGAAATAGCTCACCGTCACGCCGCCCGCGTTGGCCAGGATGTCGGGAATGACCAGGATCCCCTTCTCCTGGAGGATGTGGTCGGCCCCGGCGGTGGTCGGACCGTTGGCGCCTTCGCAGATGATTTTCGCCTTGATCCTGCCAGCGTTTTCTTCGGTGATGACGTTCTCCAACGCGGCGGGGACCAGCACGTCGGTGTCGAGGGTCAACAGCTCGGCGTTGGAGACCTTGTCCGCCTTGGTGTACGTCTTGAGGAACTTGTGCTCCTTGACGTGGCTCATTACGTCGGCCAGGTCGAGACCGGCAGGGTCATAGATCCCGCCATCCTTGTCGGACACGGCGACGATCTTCATGCCCAGGTCGGCCATCAGCTTGGCGCTGATCGACCCGACGTTGCCGAACCCCTGAACGACCACCCGGGTGCCATCGGGCCGAATGTTGAGGCGTTTGAGCGCTTCGCGGGTAACGATCATGCAGCCCCGTCCGGTCGCCTCACGACGACCCAGCGAGCCGCCCATCTCGACCGGTTTGCCGGTGACCACCGCCGTGACCGTGTGGCGCTTGTGCATGGAGTAGGTATCCATGATCCAGGCCATCATCCGCTCGTTGGTGTTCACGTCCGGCGCCGGGACGTCGGAATCGGGTCCCAGGGTTTCGATGATTCCGGACGTGTAGCGTCGGGTGAGGCGCTCGAGTTCGGGCATCGACATGGTGGACGGGTCGCACAGGATCCCTCCCTTGGCGCCGCCAAAAGGGAGGTTCACCACGGCGCATTTCCATGTCATCCAGGCCGCGAGGGCCTTGACCTCGTCGAGGGTCACCCCCATGTCGTAGCGAATACCGCCTTTGGCCGGGCCGCGGCCGGTGTTGTACAAGACCCGGTACCCGGTATACACCTCGACCTGCCCGTTGTCGCGGAGGAGCGGGCAGGCAACGATGATCTGTTTTTCGGGGTGTCGGAGGACGGAGTAGAGACCCGGTTCGAGCTTGAGTTTCTGGGCCGCAATGTCGAACCTGGCCATCATCGACTCGAACGGGTTTTCGCCGCCAAGGAAGGTGTCTTTCTCGGGGCGGATCTGGCCGTGCGTTGACGCCATCGTAGGCTCCCTAATTGGGCTCAAGTGCAGGTGTCACAGTAACTTACATCAGTTGGGGTCGGCTGACGAGGGCCCCGAGCCTTTGCCGGAAGGCCGTCTCCCCCGCCTCCCACTCCACAGCAAGAATCGCGACCAGCGGTTCGGGGACACTGGCCGGCCACCGATCGGCGAGCTTGACGGCGTCCTTCTCCGTCACGACGAGATGATCGGCCTTGCGGCGGGCTCGCGCCAGCCAGGCGATATCCGCATCGTCGAACTCGTGGTGGTCCGGCCAGGTGGCGACCTGTACCTGGGCGCCGGTGGCCTTCGTCTGGGCGATGAAGCTGCCAGGATCCGCGATGGCCGCCGCCGCGACGACCCGCGCCCCGTCGAGAATGGACGGAGCGGATGGACGACCCGACACGAGCCCGTGGTAGCCGGCTACGCCAAGGTGAATCCGGGCCACGGGTGCGTTCGTCCAACGCCCGATTTCGGCGGCCGCTGCTTCGGCGGCGTCCTGCCCGGCCCGTTTCCGGGTGACGAGCACGAAGTCCGCTCGAGCCGCACCCTTGAGCGGCTCCCGCCACGGTCCCGCCGGGAGACACCAGCGCGAGGCGTGGAGCGCCTCGGCGCTGACCACGAGCACGTTGAGGTCTGGCTGGACGTCGCGCCGCTGGTAGGCGTCGTCGAGCACCAGAATCGTCGCGCCGCGTTCGGCCGCTTGCCGCGCCGCGGCACCGCGATCCGGGTTGGCCACGACGACGGCCTGGGGCACGCCACGTTGGTGCAGGAGGACTTCGTCCCGGCCGTAGCCTCGGAGCAAAATTCCAGGTATCTGGCCCATTTCGACGTACCGCTGGGCGATCCAGCGGGCGACCGGGGTCTTGCCCGACCCGCCAACAGTCAGGTTGCCCACCGCGACCGACGGGAGTCCCAGCGACGTCGCCCGGAGGACACCAGCATCGAAGGCCGCGTTTCGGACGGCGGCGGCCGCCTGCCAGAGCCCGGACAGCGGAACTAAGGCACCGCGGGCCAGCTTGGCGGGCACCCCGTTCCCGGTCCAGAGCCACCGAATCAATCGATGCCCGTCGCCGCGCCGACCGGTCATTCCAGCTCCCTTTCGATCGAGTTCAGCGCCCCCGCCGCTTCGACGGTGGCCGAACGCCAGTCGTCACCGGTGTTGGCGGGCCAGAGCAGGCTTCCATAGCCGACGCGGACGGCCGCAAACGGTTTCGGGATCAGGAAACGGTCCCACGATTTGAGCCTCCACGCCCGGGTGGCCACCGCGTGGATCGGCAGGATCGGGACGCGGGCCCGAGCGGCCGCAGCCAAGATACCAGGCTTGATCTCGCGCCGGGGACCCCGAGGCCCGTCAGGCGTCATGGCCACTGGAATCCCGGCCCGTAGCGTCCTCACGGTTTCGAGCAGGGCTCGGGCCCCTCCACGGCTGCTGGATCCGAGAACGCACCGATACCCGAGTCGCTCGGCGAACGCCGCAAGGTAGCGACCGTCTTGCGCTTCACTGACCACGATGGCGATGTCCTGCCCCCGATGATACCAGAGGAGCGGAAGGAGGACTTCGTGCCAGAGCATGAAGACGAACGGCCGCCGGGCGGCCTGGATGTCCCGCCAGACGGCCTCGTTCCGCGTTTGCCACCGGATCGAGCGGAACAGCGGGCCGAGGGTTACCACCCCGACCCGGGCCGCCGCCGCGGGGGCCGGCCGCCACCTCACGGCAACAACTCGGCGGCCATGTCGACGACCCGCTCGGCCGCCCCGGGACCACCCAGACGACGGCGGACCTCGGCGAACGCGGCCCGCTGCGCCAGGGCCGCGGGGTTGTGGCGATCGACGAGCGGGGCGAGTTCGGTGACGAGACGCTCGGCGGTGAGTTCTTCCTGGAGGCACTCGGGGACCGCGGGGGTGTCGAGAATCAGATTGACGAGGCCAATCCAGCGGACCCGCATGACCCGCCTGGCAAACCAGGCCGTCAGCGGGTGGAGGCGGTAGGCCACCACCATTGGGACGTCCGCGACGGCCGCTTCGAGCGCGCTGGTGCCCGATTTGATGAGGGCCGCGTCGGCGGCAGCCAACACCAGGTCGGATTGTCCCGCAACCAGTTCGACGCCCGAGGATCCTGGGTACTGTTTGCCCGGGACGGTCGCCACGAGGACCCGATCGACCTGGCCGGTTCGGGCCAGCGCGAGCCCCGCATCGCGAAAGGCGACCCAGTGCCGGTGGAGTTCCTGATTTCGACTTCCCGGAAACAGCGCTACGACCCGATCGCTCGCGGTGAGCCCCAGTCGACGGCGGGCCTCATCTCTGCCGATGAGGTCACCTCGGTCCATGAGTGGATGGCCGACGTATCGGGCGTCGAGCCCAAGACCACGGAGGAACGGCTCTTCGAACGGGAAGATCACCGCGAACCGATCGACCGCGGCGGCGAGCCGCTTGGCCCGGCCGGGGTTCCAGGCCCACAGCTGAGGCGCGATGTAGTGGAGGACGCGAACCCCGCTTTTCCGAGCGGATTCGGCGACCCGAAGGTGGAAGCCGGGATAGTCGATCAGCAGGACCAGATCGTACGCCCCCGCCCGGAACCGGGCTCGGAACTCCCGGAGCAACCGATAGTGAGCCGGGACCTTGCCAAGGACCTCGGCGAACCCCATGACGGTATACCGATCCATCGGCCAGAGGACCGTCGCGCCGGCGGCGGCCATCGCCGTCCCGCCGAAGGCGTCGATCTGGGCGTCTGGCCAGCGAGCTCGGAGGGCTCGAACAACGGGGCCGCCGTGGAGATCGCCCGAGGGCTCACCGGCGCTGACCAAGATTCTCGGCGTCACGCGCCCGCGATGGCTTCGCCGACCCGAAGCGCCAGGGCCAGCGCCGCGCGCCCCTCCAGTCCGGTGACGATCGGTTCCGGCCGCCCGCGGACAGAACCGACGAAGCTCGCCAGCTCGGCGCCTAACGCATCGCCAGGGGGGGCTTCGAGCTGAACGACCTCGACGAGGTCGTCGAGTGAATTGGCGGTCGAGGGCCGGGAGGACCGCAGCCGCATGAATACCCCGGTGCCGGCCGCGAGATCGAGCGAGAAGTAGCCGTTTGCCTGGAACAACCGGAGCCTGCGGACCCGGTCTCGGGCGGCGCGCGAGGCCGTGATGTTGGCGACCGCTCCACCGGCGAATTCGACCCGGGCATTCGCGATGTTGACGTGCGGGGTCAGGACCGCCACCCCGCTCGCCCGCACCTCGGTCACCTCGGCACCGCCCGACAGGTGCAAGACCAGGTCGAGGTCGTGGATCATCAAGTCGACCAGCACGGCGACATCGGTGCCGCGGGGCTGAAACGGCGCCAGGCGGGTGCTCTCGAAATACCTCGGCTCGCTCAGGTACGGCCGGGCGGCTCGGATAGCTTGGTTGAACCGCTCGACGTGCCCCACCTGCAGCGGGACCCCGTTGCCGGAGGCGGCGGCAAGCAAGGCATCGGCTTCGGCAAGAGAGGCGGCCAGGGGCTTTTCCATCAACACGGCCCGGGACCGAGCGAGGGCCCGAAGGCCGACCTCGGCATGCGCCGCGGTGGGGACCGCCACGGTGACCGCCTCGACCCGCTTGAGAAGGTCGTCGAGGTCCGGGAAGAACCGGGTCCCGACCGCGGCGGCGACCCGAGCACCCCGGTCGGTGTCGATGTCGTGCACCCCAACCAGAGCCGCTTCCTCGGAGCGAGCGAGGTGCCTGGCATGGTGCTGGCCTAACGCTCCGACTCCGATCAACCCGATCGGCAGCAACCCCGTCACTAGGGGATACCGCGGTTCGACCGCTCGACGAAGTCGAGGAAGAGGCGGACCTCGTCGAGCGGTGGCAGCTCGGCCCGGGCTCGCTCGCCGGCCTGGGTGATGTTGAGATCCGAATTGAAGAACAGCCGATAGAGCCGTTTCAGCGACCGGACCACCTCCTCGGTCAGGCCGGCCCGCTGGAGTCCGACGGTATTGAGGCCGTACAGCTCGACCGGATTGCCAACGGCCTTCACGAAGGGTGGGATGTCCTGATTGACTCGCGAGCATCCCCCGACGAACGCGAGGGCGCCAATGGTGGCGAACTGGTGAATCGCGACCAACCCGGAGAGGGTCGCCCGGTCATGCACGCTGACGTGGCCCGCCAGTTGGGTGCCGTTGGCGATGATGACGTGGTCGCCGATTCGGCAGTCGTGGGCGATGTGGACGTAGCTCATGATGAAGCACCGAGCGCCGACCCGGGTGAGCCCGGAGGCCGTCGTGCCCCGGTTGACGGTCGCATACTCCCGGAGCACCGTCTCGGTGCCGATTTCCACCCAGGTCTCTTCCCCGCGGTACTTGAGGTCCTGCGGATCCCCACCGACGACCGATCCGACACCCACCTGGACCCGCGCCCCGAGCCGGCTGTTCCGCTCGATCGTCGCCCGAGCGCCGATCCGGCAGCCGTCCCCGAGCTCGACGTTGGGCCCGACGATCGCGAACGGTCCGATTTCGACGTCGGCGCCGATGACCGCGCCAGGATCGATCAACGCCGACGGATGGATCGCGGAGGTGGCGGTCACTTGTCGACCACCATCGCCATCATATCGGCCTCGCAGACGAGCTGGCCGTCGACGTAGGCGAGGCCGCGAAGACGACAAGTCCGGCCTCGCAATTGCACCATCTCCACTTCTTGGCGAATCTGGTCGCCGGGCACCACGGGCCGGCGGAACTTGATGTTGTCGAGCGACATGAAGTAGACGACCTTCTCGCCCGGACCGTCCAACTCGTCCATCAGCAGCATCCCGCCCACTTGGGCCATGGACTCGACGATCAGCACGCCCGGCATGATGGGGTGGTCAGGAAAGTGGCCTTGGAAAAATGGCTCGTTGATCGTGACGTTCTTGAGCCCGACAACTCGCTTGCGCGGCTCGATCTCGAGGATCCGATCCACCAAAAGGAACGGGTAGCGGTGAGGGATAACCTCGAGAATCCGGCGGATGTCGAGCACCTGTCCGCCTCGTCGTGACGCCGAGCGAACGATCATCCGCGCCAGCGCGACGTTGCCCTCGTGGCTCGGCCTGGTCGCGATCACATGGGCCCGAAGCCGACCCCCGGTGAGACCCAAGTCACCGACGATGTCGCCGACCTTGTGGCGCACGAACTCATCGGCCCACCGCAGCGGACCGTTCAGCACCCCATCCTCGGACATCACCACCGCCGACTCGACGGTAGCCCCCTTGAGCAGGCCCTTGGCCCGCAGGCCATCGACTTCATGGGCGAAACCGAAGGTTCGGGCCGCCGCGATTTCCTGGCGGAAGGCCTTGTGGGTCACGTCGAAAGTGCCAACCTGTCGGCCGATCAGGGGATGATCCCACTCGATCGTCGCGGTGATGCGCAACGCCTTGGCGGGCGCGACCACATAGCTGGCCTCGCCGACGGTGAGGGTGAATGGTGTCGCCACCGTGAACACCGTCGGGTCGCCAGGATTCTCGGCGATCCCACCCGATTCCAGGGCCGCCAAGTAGGGCTGGAACGATCCATCGAGGATCGGCGCCTCGGGGCCGTCAACCTCGATCAGCAGGTCGTCCAGCTCGAGGGCGGTCACCGCCGCCAGCAGATGTTCGACCGTGTCGACCGTCTGGCCGTGCCGACCGAGCGCCGTTCGGCGTTCGGTGGCATCCACCTGGTCGACGCTCGCCGCGAATTCCGGCTGACCGTCGAGGTCGACCCGGCGGAAGCGAACGCCCGAGGCCGCGGGCGCCGGGAGGCAGCGCACCGTCGTGGTCGCCCCGGTGTGGAGGCCGGTTCCGGTGACCGCCACCGGCCCGGCAAGCGTCCGTCGGCTCATTCGCCTCCTGACCGCGTGACCATGTCTTCCAATGAATCGATGATCGGGACCAAACGATACAACGCTGCCTGGGCCCGGAGGAACTCCCGATGGGGGCGGGCCGGAAAGCCGCTGACGTCGGTGCCGGCCGGGACTTCGGAGATGACCCCGGATTTGGCACCAACCCGGACCCGATCGCCCACGGTGAAGTGCCCCCCAACCGCGCTGTGGCCGGCCAGGATCACGTCGTTGCCGATCCGGGCGCTGCCGGCAACGACCGCGCCGCCCATCACCAAGCACCGGTTCCCCAATCGGGCATTGTGTCCGATGTGGACCTGGTTGTCGATCCGGCAGCCCGTTCCGATCTCGGTATCGTCGAGGCTGCCGCGGTCGATACAGGTGTTGGCGCCGATATGCACGTCATCTCCCACGACGCAGCCGCCGACGTGTGGGATGAGATGGTGCCCGGCGCGATCGCTGGCGTAACCGAACCCAGTTCCGCCAAGGACCGCGCCCGCCTTGATCCGTGCCCGCTGACCGATTCTGGTCCGACGGTGGCAGACGACATGAGCCCCGAGGTCCGATTCCGCACCGACGACGACCCCTGCCTCCAGCACGGCTCCCGGGCCGATCCGAACCCGATCGCCGAGGACGCAATCGTCTCCGATGGTGGCGTAGGCCGCGATGGTCACTTCACGGCCGAGCCGGACGCCCCGGCCTAGAACCGCAGTCGAGGCGATGCCTGCGGTGGGGGCCGGCTCCGCAAACAAGGCTCTCAGCGCGACCATCATCGCCGCGCTCGGGTCGGCGACCGCGATCCGAACCCGCGGTCCATCCAGCGGCAGCGCCAGTTGTTCCGGGACCAGGACCGCACCCGCGGCCGAGCGAGTAAACTCGTCGAGATACCGGGCCGAGGTCAGGAAGGAAAGCGCACCGCCGTGGGCCCGATCGAGCGGGCCCGCGGCGGTGATTGGGAGTGAGCCGTCGCCGGCGAGACGGCCGTTGACGAGGGCCGCAATGGCCGCCGCGGTCATTGGCACGGCGGCGTCGGGCATCGCTAGTTGGTCTGGGCCAGCCGCTGCGCCACTCTCATGGTGATGTCGAGAGATTTGTCGAACGACACGATGTTGATCGACGCCTGGGAACTCAAGTCGATGATCATCGCGAAGTTGCCCTCGGCGCGGACGCCGTCGATGACGGCCTTGAGGCGTTCCTGGAGGGGCGTCAGCAACTCCTGCTCCTTGCCTCGGACCTTGTTCTCGAGCGCCTGGAGCTTGCCCTGGAGGGTATCGCCTTGGGCCTGGAGTTGTCTCTCCTTGGCGGTCCGGTTGGACGGCGTCATCATGGCCTGGCTTTGCTGGTACTGGGCTACCGCGGTGTCGAACACGGCCCGGAGTTTCACCGCTTCGGCCTGGGCGCCCTCGGCCTCCTTGGTCCACAAGCTCTCGGCCTGGGCGTAGCCCGGCATGCCCTTGAGGATGGCCTGACTGTTGATGAACCCGACCCTGCTGCCGGCGGTCGAGGTCTGCGTTGGGGTCGCCGCGGGCCTGGCTTGACCGGATTGCGCCCAAGCCCCGGCCCCGGCGCCGGCAGACAGCGAGAACACGAGCACTGAGAGACTACCACGGACGAACGACATCAGGGTCCTCCAGCCAAAGACCGTAAGCTACGGGTTAGAAGAAATTGCCCAACCTGAAATGTAACTGCCAACCGGGCGTGGGTCTGCCGGTCTGATCGGTTCGATCCAGGCCGTAGCCGAGATCGATACCGATTGGACCCAGCGGGGAAATGAGCGCCACCCCGGCCCCGACACTCCGGAACAACCGGGTCGGGTTGTACTGGCGAGCCCGGGCGTAGACGTTGCCCGCATCAGAGAAGATGTTTACGTAGAACTGCTGGCTGATTCTGGCGCCGGCTTCGATCGTGAAGGCCGCGTAGGACTTGCCGAACGACTCGGGGCGGACCGACGAACCGCTCGCCGAGGGGTCGTAGCCCCGCGGGGTAATGGCGAATTCGTCGTAACCCCGAAGCGGCACCCCGAATTGCACGCCGCCCAACGAATACAGCTCGAAGAAGAACGGGCCTACGTCTCCGAAGACGAACCCGGACTTGGCGGTGACCCCGAAGGTGAATTGCACGCCGCCGCCGAAGTTGTCGCCCCCGGCTCGGCCAAGCGGAGTGTACCACTTGCCCTCGAGGTCCACCTTCTGGTACTGGCCGCTCCCGCCAAGAACGCCGCCGTTGGTCTCGCCGGATACCGTGATCGCGGTGCCCGCGATCGGGAACGGCAGCCCGATTCGGGTGTCGCGGACCATGCTGAGTCCGAGCGACGTCCGGCTGCAGCCGTCGCACTGGAACCGGGTGGCGATGTCTTCCGGGTTATCGGTCAATTCGTTCCGCTGGAACCCGAGGGACCCGAACAACCGGGTGTACCGCGAGCCGAAGAAGGGGAACCCGAGTTGGAGGTTCGCGCCGACGCGGCGGATTCGGCCCAGATCGCCGACGGTGTAGCGCTGCCGGCTGTTGAACAGGGTCAGGGTGCCTGAAATCCGGCTGTCCCGAATGGCGGGGTCCGAGTAGCTCAGGTTGAAGTCGTTGATGTTGCGACCGAACTGCCATTGCACTCGCCCGCGCTTCCCCTTGCCGAAGAGATTGGGCTCCTCCAGCCCGAGGAAGCCACCAACCCCGACCCCCTGTCCGACGGACGCGCCGAAGTTGATGTTGCCGGTGTTCTTCTCGGTGACCCGGAAGACCAGATCGACGTCGACCCCGTTTTCCGCGGGATTGACGTCCGGCGGCGGCATCGGCTGCTCGAAGAAGTTGAGATTCGAGACGTTCTGGTACGACCGAATCAGCATTTCCCGATTGAAGGTCATCCCCGGCAGCAGAACGATCTGCTCGCGGATCACTCGTTCGTGGGTGACCTCGTTCCCCACCACGATGATCTTGTTGATCGTGGCCGGCTGTCCCTCCACGATCCGCCAGTTCAGGTCGACGATGGGTTGGCCATTGGGGCCCGTTCGTCGGGTTTCGGTCGGCTCGACGGAGGACTGGATGTAGCCATTGTTGAGGTAGACTTCTCGAACCTTCTCGGTCGCCGCCTCCCACTGGGCCCGGCTGAAGGGAACCGCGATCTCCTCGCCGGTCCCGGCCACGACGGCGGTTCCGAACGGGAAGAACAGGCTCAGCTGGTCGGTGGAAAACCGGCGGTTGCCCGCGATCTCGAACCGGCCGACACGATAGGGCTGGCCCTCGTCGAGCTTGATCTTGAGGATCGCCTTGCCCGGAGCCGTATCGGCCACCAGGGTGTCCTCCAAGATCCGCAGGTCGACATGGCCGCGGTCGGCATACCATTGGGGGATCTTGTTGCGGAGATCCTCTTCGACTTTCTCCTCGTTGTACTCACCCTTGCGGAACCACCAGAATCCCTCGGGTCGGGAGGACATCCCCTTGACGATGTCTTTGGCTTTGAACTTGGAGTTGCCTTCGACGATCACCTGGCTGATGACGACTCGGCCACCTTCCTCGACCCGGAACTCGAGGTCCACCGCATTGCTCGAATCCCGGGCCGATTCGACCGCGGCGACCTTGACGGCGTAGTAGCCCTTCTTCTTGTAGAGCGAATCGATCGCGGCAATCGACCGAGCGACACCGACCCGATCGATCGGCCGACCTTCGAGAACGGCGACCTTCTTGCGCACCGACGGCTCATCGAGGCGCTCCACCCCCTTGAGGCTCCACCGGAGCAGGGTCGGGCGCTCCTTGACGATGATCGCGAGGATGTAGTTGTTGTCGACGTCGCGGCCTTCGATTCGAACGTCGTCGAACTGGCCGGTTTGGTAGAGTCCGGTGATGGCTCGCTGAATGGCGCGGTAGTTCGCGACCTGAAACAACTGGAGGCCCGAGAAGCTGATGATCTCGTCGGTCTTGAGACGGCTGTTTCCTTCGACCACGATGCTGTCGACGACCGGCGGCGGGGCCGCCGGCTGGTCTTGGGCCAAGCTGGCCCGGGCGGCCACCGACAGGGCCGCCACCGCGACCAGCAGGCCGCGCCCGCACCACCCGAACGCCTGTTTCATCGCACCACCGACCCGATGCCCGACATCCGTCTCCCGTCGCAATGCGCCTACAGATGCGACCCAGAGAGGGCCCGGAACACCAGCTTGTCGCCTTCGGGCGCGAGGTCGACTTCGATCTCCTCGTTTCGCGCCAGGTCGCCCGCCAAAAGCCGTTCGCTCATCGGATCTTCGATGTACTTCTGGATCGCCCGCTTCAAGGGACGCGCTCCGTAGTTCTGGTCGTATCCCTTGTTCACCAAGAAGTCGGTGGCGGCCTGGGTCAGCTTGACTTCGTTGGCGACCCGCTTCTCCAGTTCTCTCAGGAGAATGGTGACGATCTTCTCGATGTGGCTCTTGTCGAGGTGGTGGAACACGATGACGTCATCGACCCGATTGAGGAATTCGGGGTTGAAGACTTTGGCGATCTCCTCCTTGACCGTCTCGGCGATCTTGGTGAACGACTTCCCGGCGCCGGTCTGGTGAAAGCCGAGCGACTTCGACTGGGTGATGTCCCGGGCGCCGACGTTGGACGTCATGATCACGACGGTATTCTTGAAGTCGATCATCCGACCGTAATTGTCGGTGAGATGACCCTCGTCGAGCACCTGCAACAGGATGTTGAAGACGTCGGCGTGAGCCTTTTCGATCTCGTCCAGCAACACGACCGAGTACGGCTTCCGCCGGACCGCCTTCGTCAAGGTGCCCGAGTCCTCGTAACCCACGTACCCGGGAGGCGCGCCGATCAGACGCGACACCGAGAACTTCTCCATGTACTCCGACATGTCGACCCGAATCAGGGCCGACGGATCGGCGAAGAGAAACTGCGCCAGCGATCGGGCCAACTCGGTCTTTCCCACCCCAGTGGGGCCGGAGAAGATGAACGAACCGATCGGGCGGCGTGGGTCCTTGAGGCCCGCGCGAGAGCGACGAATCGCTCGCGATACCGCCGCGATCGCCTCCTCCTGCCCCACCACCGACTTGTGGATTTCGTCCTCCATCCGGAGCAGCCGGGCGGTCTCCGCTTCCTGAAGGCGGGTCAGCGGGATGCCGGTCCACCGCGACACGATGAAGCCAATGGCCTCTTCGTCGATCACGGGGCGCTTGCTCTGCCGGTCGCGCTCCCATTCCTCCTGCTTGAGGCGGATCCGGTTCTGCAGGTCCTGCTCGGAGTCGCGGAGCGAAGCGGCTCGCTCGAAATTCTGGTCTCGAACGGCGTTTTCCTTCTCCTGATTGACCTTCTCCAACTCCGTCTTGAGCTGGGCCAGTTCCGGCGGCGGGGCCTGGCTGGCCAGCCGGGCCCGAGCCCCGGCCTCGTCGATCACATCGATGGCCTTGTCCGGGAGGAACCGGTCCGTGATGTACCGTTCGGACAACTCCGCGGCCGCCTGGAGCGACAGGTCGGGGATCACCACCCGGTGGTGGTCCTCGTACTTCTTCCGAAGGCCCTTGAGGATCTCGATGGTCTCCTCGACCGTGGGCGGATCGACGATGACGGCCTGGAACCGTCGCTCCAGGGCTCCGTCCTTCTCGATGTACTTGCGATACTCGTTGAGCGTCGAGGCACCGACACACTGCAGTTCGCCGCGTGCCAGCGCTGGCTTGAGCATGTTGGACGCGTCGATCGCGCCCTCGGCGGCGCCGGCTCCCACCAGGGTGTGAAGCTCGTCGATGAACAGGATGATCGCCTTGTTTTGGGCGATCTCGTTCATCACTGCCTTGAGCCGTTCCTCGAACTGGCCCCGGTATTTGGTGCCCGCGATCACGGCAGCCATGTCCAACGACAGCACCCGATTGTCCCGGAGGACGTCGGGGCATTGCCCGGTCGCGATCAGGATGGCGAGTCCCTCGACGATGGCCGTCTTGCCAACCCCGGGCTCGCCGATCAGGACCGGGTTGTTCTTCTTTCGACGGGCCAGGATTTCCATGACCCGCTGAATCTCCTTCTGCCGACCGATGGTCGGGTCGAGCTGGCCCTCCGCCGCGAGCTGGGTGAGATCCCGGCAGAAATGGTCGAGGGCGGGCGTCTTCGACTTCTTTTCCGATTTCGGGCTACCGCTCGACGCCGGCGGCGTGGTCGGCGCGGCGCTGGCGGACTGCGGTGGCATCTCGCTGCCGAGCAACCGCAAGGTCTCCGCGCGGGCTTGCTCCAGGGTGACGCCGGCATCGGTCAGCACCTGCGCCGCGATGCCCTTCTCCTCTCGGAGGAGCCCGAGCAATAGGTGCTCGGTCCCGACATACGAGTGGTTCAGCTCGCGAGCCTCGGTCATCGCCAACTCGAGCACCTTCTTCGCCCGCGAGGTGTAGGGCAAATCCGGCCCCGGCGCCGAGGTTGCCTTCCCCTTCTTGACCGTCTCCTCGATCTTCTGCTGAATCTCCTCGAGGTCGACGCTCAGGTTGGTCAGCACCGCGGCCGCGACGCCTTCCCCCTCGCGGATCAGCCCGAGGAGGATGTGCTCGGTCCCGACGTACTCGTGGTGGAGACGAGCCGCCTCCTCCCGCGCCATCTGGAGGACTTTGCGCACCCGATCGGTAAAGTTGTAACCGTTCATCTGACCCTCACTCGGTCCGCCGGACTTCGGTTTCCAGGACGCGTCGTACCAGTTCGGCACGACGCAACGCCAGTTCCTGATCCGACACGTCGCCACCAGCCGCCGCTTGCAAGTGGGCGGGCTGGGTGAACACCAACAAACGGTTCAGCGCATAGAGGCTCACCGAGGTGATCAACCCGAGGCTCACCCCTAGCCGTACGCCGCTCAGCAGGTTCATGGTTTCCTCGAAGGACAGCGATCGAGCATATCGGAGCAACCCGAACGCCCGCCAACACTTGTCCTCGAGAATCGCCGGCGCGTCCCGAAGGAGAACCTGCCGCGCCTCCTGTTCGACCTCGACGATCCGGCGCACCGTGTTGCGGAGCCGGTCGATCAGGTCGCCCTCGCTCCTCCCCAAGGTCGTTTGGTTCGACAACTGAAAGAAGTTGCCGACCACCTCGCTGCCCTCCCCGTACAAACCCCGATAGGTCAGACCGAGGGCGCTCAAACCGTGGAGCGTCTTGCTGATCTCCTTCGTCAAAACCAAGCCGGGCAAGTGGATGAGCACCGATGCCCGGAGCCCGGTTCCGACGTTCGTCGGACACGAGGTAAGGTAGCCAAACTGAGGGTGAAAAGCGAAGGCAAGTCGTTGCCCCAGTTCAGCGTCCGCCGCTGCCACCGCCTCCCATGCCGGCCCAAAATCAGCCCCGGATGCCATGGCCTGCAGCCGGAGATGATCCTCCTCGTTCACCATGACGGCCAGGCGATCCTGCAGGAGCAGTGCCCTGGCCCGCCCGGCGGCGCCCAGCCCACCGAGCCCAGCAAGCTCCCGGCTGATCAGGTGCCGTTCGAGCAAGACCCGGCGATCCAGCTGAGAGAGCCCGTCGATCCTCAGTTCCACCGCTTGGCCGAGCGAGGAGGTCTGTCGTGCCGCGGTCTCGACCTCCTTGACCAGCTCCTCGTACTCGGCCGGATCCATCCGTCCGGCGAATCGCCTCCCGCTGATGTTCCTGGCAAGCCGAATTCGAGTGGACAGGACCAGGTGGCTCTCCGGGCCACTCGCATCGAGCCACCGTACCCCGCCGTCGGGGAGGAGTCCGAAGTCGATCATTGGCGCTCCCGGAGCCGGTCGCGGATTTCGGCGGCACGTTCGAATTGCTCGGCGGCAATCGCCTGTCGCAATCGTTCCTTGAGGACGGGGATGCTGTCCGCCCCATCGGCACCGGGCACGGTTCCCGCCGGGCCTCGGCCGTGATGGTGGTCGGCGCCGTGCACCCGTCGAAGCAGTTCGCGCAACGGCTCGGCAAAGGTCTGGTAGCACTGCTCGCACCCGAGCCGGCCGGTTTGCCGGAAATCGTCGAGCCCCGCCCCACAGCCCGGACACACCTCGGCCACGCCTTGGGAGTTCGGGCCGCTCTGGCCTCCCGCCGCGGCCAGGGCCGCCAGTAACCCACCGAGCGGGGTATCGGCCCCGGCGCCGGAGGTCTGAATCCCCTTTTCGGCGGCGCACTTCGCGCAAAGAGGGATCTTGTTCACCTCACCGGACTCGATCTGGGTGAGCTCGATCACGCTCTCCGCCTCGCCGCAATGGGAGCACCGTTTAGCCATCGAGCCTCCCGGGGTCGCCGCCCGCCTCCTGAACGAGGTGTCCCCTCTCGAGTCTTAGAACCCGGTCCGCCCGGGCAGCCAGGTCGCGGTTGTGAGTGGCGACGACCACCGCGGTCTGAAAGGTCGCCCGCAACTCGCTCAAGACCCGGTGCAGCAATTCGGCGTTGGGCGGATCGAGGTTGCCGGATGGCTCGTCCGCCAGGACCGCGACCGGCTCTCGGGCCACCGCCCTGGCAACCGCCACCCGTTGCCGCTCGCCGCCGGACAGCTGGGCTGGAAAGTGATCCACTCGGGCCCCGAGTCCGAGGGTGTCGAGCACCGCCCGGGCTCGAGCCTCGGCGGCGGGCTCCGGCGTTCCGCCGATCAACATTGGCAGGGTGACGTTCTCGAGCGCGGTGAAGTCGCGGAGGAGATGGTGGAATTGGAAGACGAATCCGACGTGCCGGTTCCGGACCGCCGCGACCTTCGTGTCGGTCAACGGGGCCAGGTCGCGTCCGGCCAACTCGACCGCGCCCTCGGTGGGGCGGTCGAGCCCGCCTAACAGGTGCAGCAAGGTACTCTTCCCCGCCCCGCTGGCGCCGACGATGGCCACGAACTCGCCCGCCGCCACCTCGAAGTCGAGGCCCGCCAGCACCCGAACCGGGGGGCCGCCCCCGTCGGCGTAGACCTTGCCGAGCGCCCGAGCCGCCAGTACCGCGGTCATTCGTGCCTGATCGCGTCGACGGGTTGGAGGGCCGCGGCCGCCCGCGACGCGGGAAGGGTGGCCGCCAGCGAGATCGCCAGGCTCACGGCCACGACCACCAGGACATCGAGTGGCCGGATATGGACCGGCAGATGATCGATGAAATAGACCGACGGGTCGATCTTGATCAACTCGGAGCCGTCGAGCAGGTAGCCGACCGTTAGGCCGAGCAAGAGACCCAGGGTGGTGCCGACGAGGCCGATGGCGGTTCCCTGGGCCAGAAAGATCCGGCCGATGCCGCGAGGCACCAGGCCCATGGCGAGGAGGATCCCGATCTCGCGGGTCTTCTCACCGACGATCATCGTCAAGGTGCCGATGATGTTGAAGGCCGCGACGATCGTGATGAAGGTGATGATCAGGCCCATGCCCAGCTTCTCGAGCTTCAGCGCGCCGAAGAGGCTCTGGTTCTGGTCCTGCCACGCCATCGTTCGGATCGGATACCCCAGCCGATCTTCGATTCGGCGGCCGACCTCGCGGGCGATCCACGGGTCGGTGAGCTTGACGGCGATCCCCGATACCCCGTCGCCGAGGCCCGCGAATCGTTGGGCGATGTCCAGCCGAATGACCGCGAAGCTGTCGTCGTATTGGAACATCCCGGTCTCGAATCGCCCGGTGACCTCGAACTGCCACCGGCGGAAGTCGGGCAACCCGGTGGCCCGGTTGATCCGGTTGATATCACCGGCCGACACCAGGGTCACGACATCGCCGATCTGGACCGAAAGGCGCTCCGCCAATCGATAGCCGAGCACGATCGCGCCATCGACGCTGTCGCTGGTGGGCTGGAGGCGGAGGTCGCCGGAGGTGACCGTGTAGGGGAGCGTCGTCACCGACGCCAAACCGGTATCGGCGTCGAACCCGACGATGTCCAGCGCGGCCGGATAGCCGGCGCTGTTGATCGCCATCGACTTGACCAACACCTCCGGGGCGGCCGCGACCACTTCCGGTTCGGTCTCGAGGCTATCGATGACCTCCCGCCAGTTGTCGACCCGAAGGTTGGCGCCGTAGGTCAGCACGTGGAGGTGGGGATTGCCAACCAGGATCTTGTCCCGGAGGTCGTCGTGCAGCCCGTTCATGATACCAAGAACAACGATCAGGGCCGCCACCCCGATCGCCACCCCGGTAGTCGCGATCTTGGTGTTGAGACCAGTGAACCGGGACGCCTTGCGCCCCCTGAGGTAGCGCCAGGCGATCCGACGTTCGATCGCGGTCGGCAGGGGACTCGGCATCGGTCCTTACCCGTTCCCCGCCTCGGGGCGCATGGCCGGGAAGAGGATCACGTCGCGAATCGAGGCCTGATTGGTCAGCAACATCACCAGCCGGTCGATGCCAAGGCCAAGCCCGCCGGTAGGGGGCATCCCGTACTCGAGGGCGCGAACGTAATCGGCGTCGAACGGCTGGGCTTCGTCGTCTCCCGCGGCACGCTGTCGGATCTGGTCTTCGAACCGGGCCCGTTGGTCGTCCGGGTCGTTCAGCTCGCTGAAGGCGTTGGCGAGTTCCTTGGTGTTGACGAACAGCTCGAACCGTTCGACCACGCCCGGCTTCGATCGGTGAACCTTGGCCAGCGGGGAAAGCGCCACCGGATGATCGACCACGAAGGTGGGCTGAACCAACGACGGCTCGACGTAGACCTTGAACAGTTCGTCCATCAGGCGTCCGCCGGCCAGCAACCCGACCGCGTCGGAGGGTTCGCCCCGACGAATCAGCGCCGCGCGCATCGCCGATTCGTCTCCCCCCAACACATCCACCCCGGCGCGTTCCCGCACGGCGTCGACGAAACTGAGCCGTGGCCACGGCGGCGTGAAGTCGATCCGGCGATCCCCGACCTCGAGGACCGGGGTCCCGTGGCAGTGATGCACCAGCCCGGGGAGCATCGCCTCCATCATCCTCATCATGTCGGTGTAGTCGGCGTAAGCTTGGTAGAACTCCAGCATGGTGAATTCCGGATTGTGGGTCCGGTCCATGCCCTCGTTCCGGAAGTCGTGCCCGATCTCGTAGACCCGATCGAACCCACCGACGATGAGGCGCTTGAGGTACAACTCGTCGGCGATTCTCAGATACAGCGGCATGTCGAGCGCGTTATGGTGGGTCACGAACGGCCGGGCCGACGCGCCCCCGTACAGCGGCTGCAACACCGGGGTTTCGACTTCCAGGTATCCGCGTTCGTCCATGAATCGGCGGATGAACCTGATTACCTCCGCGCGGATCGTGAATACCCGTCGGACCTCGGGGTGGACGGCGAGGTCGGCGTAGCGCTGCCGATAGCGAAACTCGGAATCCTGCACTCCGCCGAAGGTGACCACCACCCCCTCGTCCGTCGTTTGACTCTTGCCCCTCGGCAATGGCTTGACGCTCTTGGTCAGCATCTCCAGGGAGGCGGCCTTGACCGAGACTTCTCCCGACCGGGTTCGAAACAGGGATCCGCTCACCCCGACGAAGTCGTCGAGGTCGATCAGCTTGGCGACCTCGAACCCGGGGCCCAACCCGTCTTGCCGGGCGTACACCTGCAATCGCCCGGTATGGTCCTCGAGATGAAAGAACATGGTCTTCCCTTGCGAGCGGAGCGACGCCACCCGCCCGGCCACCCGAACCTCGGGGCCCGTCTCGCCCATCTCGTCGCGATAGAGCCGAACCGCCTCCGCGGCATGATGGCTTCGGTCGAACCGGTACGCATACGCCGGGACCCCTAACGTGAGCAGCTTGTCCCGGCTCTCCCGCCGGGCCCGTTCGACGTAGTTCGCCTCGTCCCGATCGGTCATCGAACCGACCCCCCGAACCGCTTGAGGTAAGTCTGGATGAATTCATCCAGGTCGCCGTCCATCACCCGCTGGACGTCGGGTACCTTGAGCTCGGTCCGGTGATCGTTGACCATCGTGTAGGGCTGAAACACGTAGGAGCGGATCTGGTTGCCCCAGGAAATGTCCGTCTTGGTCGCCTCGATCTTCGCCCGCTCGGCTTCCTGTTCCTCCAGCTTGCGCTGGTAGAGAGCGGCCCGGAGCATCTTCATCGCGGTTTCCTTGTTCTTGTGCTGACTGCGCTCCTGTTGGCAGGATACCACGATCTTGGTCGGCAAGTGCGTCAGCCGCACCGCTGACGACGTCTTGTTCACGTGCTGGCCGCCCGCGCCAGAGGCTCGGAACACGTCCATCTTGATGTCCTCCTCCCGCAGCTCGATCTCGATGGTGTCGTCGACCTCGGGATAGACGAAGACGGATGCGAAGGAGGTATGGCGCCGCGCCTGGGAGTCAAACGGCGAGATCCGGACCAGGCGGTGGACTCCCTTTTCCGCCTTGAGAAAGCCGTAGGCGTAGTCGCCGTCGATCTCGAGGGAGGCCGACTTGATCCCGGCCTCTTCGCCTGGCTCGAGGTCGAGCACCCGGACCGTGTACCCCCTCCGTTCCGCCCAGCGACGATACATCCGGGTCAGCATCTCGGCCCAGTCCTGCGACTCGGTCCCGCCGGCCCCCGGATGGATGGTGAGCAGCGCACTTCGATGGTCCTCGGGCCCTTGGAGCATCGACTTGAGCTCGAAACGGGTGACGGCCTCGTCGAGCGACGCCACCTCCCCGTCCAGCTCGGCGGCCATCGTCGGGTCCGGTTCGAGTGCCAGCAACTCGCCGAGGCCCTGAGCGTCGGCGATCCGCCGGGCGATGTCCTCGGCTGGGACGAGCCAGGACTTGAGGGCCTTGATCTCCTGGACTACCCCGCGGGCCCGTTCCTGGTTGGACCAGAACCCCGCGTCGAGCTGCTCCGCCTCGAGCGCCGTGAGGCGTTTCGCTTTGGCGCTGAGGTCAAAGAAAGTCTCGGAGTTCGTTGATGCGGCGCTCGAGCTCCGGAAGTTGATCGACGGCGGGCATGTTCCCTCACTTGGGTTCGGTAACGCGAGAGCCGGCCACCGGGCCGGCTCTCGTGAAATATAGCGGGGCGGCCACCCCGAAGTCCCTAGGGAAAGACGGCTTGCCCGTCCGCCAGGATCTCGTTGAGGGCCTGGTTGAAGAACGGGGTCGACTCCGCCAGGTCGCGTCCCACCTGGTCGACGTACTCCTCCCAGCTCTTCCGGATCTCCTCGTCGAATAGCTGCTTGAGCGACCCGTTCTGGATGCCTTCGCGCCGCTTGGCCGGGTGGTAGACGACCATGTCCGAGATCAACGCCCGCGCCAGCCGGCGCGCTTTGGCCGACGGATCCTGGCTCAGGAACGGGTTGACCCTGGCCCGTTTGACGGCCGTGGCTGGGGCCTGGGGAGCTGGTCGCGGCGGCGGCGCCGCGGGCTGGGTCGGAATCGACCGAGCCGTGGCGGGCGGCGCAACTGGAGGGGCTGGACGTGGTGGCTCGGGGCCGCGCCCAAGCCCCCCCATCGGGGGGGTGGCTGGCGGTGCGGCTTGAACCGGGGGGCGAGCCTGGAGGGCCGCGGGTGGTGTCCTGGTTCAGCGGAAATGTGACTCGGTGGCTGTGAATTAACGCACCCCGGGTGGTTCGGCCAGCGCCAGCATCGCCCGCGCCGCGCGGCGGCGGTCGCGAGCCGTTTCGAGCTTGCGGTCCCGC